>Ga0214544_1000266_pt1 | contig 87045 bp, 41 predicted proteins | sample CNSS3metaG_FD_160074 | JGI IMG/M metagenome (GOLD analysis project Ga0214544, IMG submission 160074) | Root nodule microbial communities from cowpea collected in UCLA plant growth center, Los Angeles, California, USA - CNSS3 | ecosystem: Host-associated > Plants > Roots > Nodule | place: USA...
TTAACCCACCAACCCGTGGTGGGTTGAGCCGGGTTACAAAATTTCTGGCTCACCATAAAGTGAGCCGGGTTGGGTTCACTCATTTTCAACCCGGCTCGTGGTGAGCCAACCCGTGTGAGCCGGGTTGGCTCACTTTTGACATATCTAGGTAGGAAGATAAATTTAAATAAAACATAGAAACTAATATTAATATAAATAGCTCAAATTTATAACAATTAAAATGAATTTAGACTTCATTATAGTTAGGTACTACCTCAGAAGTTATTCTCGTTAACTTGTTTTCCATTATTTATTAAAAAGGTATTGAAAATGTTTGTATTCATATACTTTGAAATTTGTGTTCATTTATAAATTAACTATTTGGTAAGTAATAAAATTTGGATTGAAATGATTTCAGATTTCTTATAGTTGTTGGGCATTTAATAAATTACTCAAATTTTAATAAATTTTAGATTTAAATACTTGAATCGAACATTTAGTTCTTAGAATGTAAATGTTTTAGGAGTTTACATTCTAAAATATTGAGAACCAAGTAATACTTGGAGTAAGTGATAGGTGATGGTGAAACTCTTGTGTAGCTGATACAACATAAACAAGGATTTGGATCTTCTGCACATGCCCAAGTTAGATACTAGAGATGCTAATAATGTAACAGAAGTGACAAGAAGAAGTACAAAAGATAAATCATGTGTAATATTGAATGCTCTGGTGTTCAGATCATCACTTGTATTATGATACAACAATGATTAGATCCTATGCTGGTTTCAGAACCAAGAATGAAGTTGAATATTTTGTATTATGTTATTAGTCCATATATATCAGATATTCTACTTCACTGCTACTTCTAATTTATAATGGGAACCATGAAAATCCCACTTAAGGAACCTCTGAATCACAATGTAAAAGAAGAGGTAATTTGTATTATGATCAGAAATGGTAACAGAACCCACCACTGATATCTGGTCTGAGAAACAGAGGAGGAGTCAGTGTCAGTGACGCCAACTAGAAAACGACAATCACCAACTGAAGGGTCTCGGAAAGTGATCATACCAAGCCCATCAAAATTGCAGCTTCGTGAGTCTTGCATTTGCAACTGATAGTAACTGTTGAAAGCATATGAGATGTTACCCTTCTCCCCAATCCCATTACAAGAACCTCCATAACCAAGTGTGGTGCAATCCGCAACAGTGCATGCGATTCTCACATGGTTTGCTACGTTTTGAGCATCTATGGAGGGGCTTGCAACACACCATCTGGGTGGAAGATACTGAACATTCTTTGCATTCTTCAATTCCTTGTTTCCAAGGCCAAGATCTAGAGGATACTTGGCTTGGCCATCAAATGAGAATATCCCCCAGTGTCTTTCAAACCCTCCTGGGAGAATGCTCTTTGCTCCTTCATCAAGCAGACTGAAGAGATAGATGTCCATAGGAGGAGCACCTGGCCTTAAAGGGGTCCCTTTGTTGTTTAGAACATGACTGAGGAGACCTTGATTGAAAACCTTTGCTGCACTGATATTTGCACCAATGGCTCCATCTGAGGGCCAACCAATTTCCCCAATGATTATAGGCATTTCACCATATCCCAGTTTAGTAAGGGCTGCAACCAAAGTGTCATAGTTTCCATCAAATGCATTGGTGTACACATTGTTCCCATCTGTGACAGGATGAGTAGTTCCCTCAAAGAATGCATAGTCTTGTGGGAAATCTTTGTTGTCGTAGAGGCTGAGGAATGGGTAGATATTAACAACAAATGGGGCATCGTTTGAGTTGAGAAACTGAACCAGCTGAGTCATGATTTGGGTCAGTTCTGGCCGGAATGCCCCTTGGGAAGGAAGTGAAGACTCGTATGCATCTGCATTGCAAGGGACAACTAGTTTGATGTAACTAGCAAGATTTGCTTTCACTAAAGACTGCTGTAGATTGAGTATGGCTGGCATCACCAAGTTCTGAAATTCACCATTATAACTAGTGAGGAATGGTTCATTACCAACAGCAATGTACCTATAACAAAAAGAACAATGGTTTAGATGCTGTTAAACATCAAAACATTTCTAAAGAAAAAAACTAGCTATAAGTCTGTAACAGCTGATACTTATGGCTGGGGAAGAAGGGGAAAGGTTCGAGGTCGTAAAGAAAGTTAACAGAAGCCAGTGTTCAAAAGAAAAAGTTCTTTAACTGTAGTATACATGATACTTTAGTTAAACTTACAAACATTGTTCTTCATGCTAAATGAATAGGATCTTTCTTATTGGGACAAATACTTCAAACTATAGTGTTCGTTTGGCAGAGAGCAAATTCAAGACTTCAACATAATAATAACATTCCATGGAAGATTAAAGCTTCTGATAATTTCTATTTGAGGTAATCTCATTCACAGATATTTTTGAATTGTTAATGATATATTTTATGGTAAAAAAAAAAAAAGAATCAAATAATCTTTTCATATCTACCGTGAAAGAATATTATAATAGATGAACTAAATGCTGATGAAGACTTTAAACGACTGCATTAAGCGACTCATGCCATAAGAAATCCCAGTGCAATATGCAAAACACATCTCAGGATGGGAGCAAAAACACTGAATATGTGTGTTATCTACTCTTCTTCAAGAAATTCAAATCATATAATGTTGAAGATAATAAAGTAAGGACTTGATTCTTGACACTATTTGACTGTAAAAGATAGCTTTATCATACAGCAAACTTTCCTCCGTGTTGATACAACAAAATAAACCACTCCACACACTATTATCATGGCGTCAGTATTAATGATAGACACCGTTAAGGAAACAAAAATAGCCATTGATTTTGAAACTTAAGGTTTGATTCTTAAACAAGTTGCTCATGTGTATTGAAAAACTTGGTTGGAAAAGACAGAACACGCTTCTTGATAATCTCTACATAACTCAAAAGAAACTTGTCCCCAAGTAAAAGTATTGGTTTTGAAAGAAAAACCTGATATCAGCACCATGTTTTCCGATGTAAGCAGAAACATTCTGGCGAAGCCACAAATCAGCAGCAGTAGGGGAAGTGCCGAGGAGGGCCAACATGTCATTGGGAATCCCAAGCATCACTTGAATCCCACTCCCCATGAGAGGCTTAAGCACCTCAGGCTCTGCCTCAAACACCTTTACTTTTGGAATCTTGTTATCTTTCAAGAGATCAACCACCGTGGAAGGCTTCAACTTGTGGAAAGAAACGGTGCCCCAGTTCACCCCTATTGCTGATTCTCCCATCGGAACAACCCACCTCCATGCCAACACCCACACCATCATAGCACCACCCCACAACCTTCCCTCCAACATTCTAACACTAAAAAGAACAAACAAACACGCTTTAACCGCTCATTAAACAAAGATTTTGCAGCAATTTCAGGGGGGAGAGACACAGAATGCAGAGCTAGAACTAGCTCAGTCCTCACACACTAACTGTGTTAACTGCTAACAAAGATTAATGGGAACTTCCTTGTCTTTTTAGCTCGACAAAGATTAAGATTATGCAGCTTTACCAGAATGCCCTCCATGTCTTTGTAAATGTTTCATATTGCAAACAGAATATTGTTGTTTTTAGATTTTTATGTTTTATGGCTATTATAATAACTCCATCTTTTCTTTAAGGAAATTGCTATGCTTCTGAAATCCACTTTTTCCTTTGTTCACACACACCATTTGTGTGATTAGTTATTTAGTTTTGTTCGTTTGGTACTTGGGTTGCCCAAATAGGTTATTGATTTGGACGAGAAATATTCTCATCATTATTGTTATATTATTCTTTGGAGATATACTTAATTATGACTGAAATTCCGACTTCACTGATTTTATATGTATAAGTTATATATAACTTGGTAGCTGGTAATTGGAAATTAAGTCACATAGGATGCTTAGTTTCATTACTTCAGGAACTCCCTTAATTTAAAGGTTGGATAATACCAGCAAAAGAATCGGTAATCTTCTCCATATGATCAGAGTGGTGCCTGTAGAAAAAAACACTGATGTTCAAGTTACAGTGAGCTTATGCTCATATCATTTGATAAAATGAAAAGTTAAGTTAATTACATTTTTAGCAGTTTTTTCCTCTCTCACATTCACGTTCTAAAACATGAAAAATATTTAATTAGTCCACGATATCTACTTCTGTTTAAATGTGTCAGTTTATTATCATTTTTAAAATGTCAATGTCAATTTTTCTGTTTAAGTGTATCAGTTTATTATCCATTTTTAAAATGTTAATGTCAATTTTAGAAAAAAAATATCTTAATTAGATTAATTTCAGAAAAAATATATTAATACAATATTAATACAGTTAAATATTGGTATTTATATTAAAAAATATTAGTAAAAATCACTAATAAAGTCAATGATTCTTTATCGAAAAATACTTAAGATATTTTTTATTTAAAATTGAGATTCGATTAACACATCAATTCAATACTAAACTGATATATTTAAATCAATTCAATACTAAACTGATATATTTAAATAACCATAAATATCATTTAACTAATTAAATCTCTGAAAAATAGAAATAGAATAGAAAAAAGGACATAATCGTAATTTGAGTGAAGAGAAAAGTAGTGTGTATCACGTGGCAGAAGGAGGTCGTCCTTTGTAGCCACTCTTCATTGGTTCATATGGGAAGTGAAGGAACTAGAACTAAGATGAATTTGAAGACAAGTTATATTATAAACTATCAATTATTAATTTGAATTGTATTATAAATTAGTTTAATTATGAAAATTTAGTTGACAGATAAATATATCAGAGCGTAGATAAAAGGAGATAGATTATTAAAAAGTAATGTATAAAAGAATTTCTACATTTGGATACATAGGATAGGAGTAGTTGTGTTGTGAGGCATGTCCTTTAGGAGGCCTTCAAGCCCTATTTTAATATTCCCAATCCCAATCAACACAAAAAGGCAATAGTTGCTTCTTTTTTTAATAAAACCTTGACAAAGCAGAATTATGGGCAAAAATTTCAATTCAACCTTTGTTCTTATTCTCCTCTCCTTCGCCTTTCAATAGGCTTTTAGGGAATCGAGCATCAATTGGGAATTTGGGCTCATTAGCATAGAATATTGGAAGCTCATTATACTCATTTTTGACTATGCTGTCTCCCACTACAACAAAAAGAGAATACTAGAAACGTATAACTGTTTCTAACTCCTACCATTCTCTTTGATAGTGAGATTTACTTAATAAACAACTTATAAAGTAAATTCCAAGTTAAATGGAAAACAATAAATTTAGAATGTCATCTCAGAAAGTAAATTAATTAAGAAATAGTTTAATCCTACCAAGGCTTAGTCCCATAATATAATTTAATAGTAATTTGATAATGGATCTCAACAAAAGTCGAAATTTTAGTGTAAAGGAAGTCGCTATATTGATATATAATTAAATTCCAACATAAAAACTAATGTTACAGAGTATGCACAAATCACTCTAATTTGCACATGATCTCCACATCCATCGTTTACCAAGACTCTTCAGGCAGTAGGAAGATTATGGCATAAACCTGTAATGGTTGACATCAGAACATGTCAATCGTCTACGAACAGGATCACCAGGTCACTGAAAACTTTGATGTTGTGTCTGTTGTGTCTGTTGTGTCTAAGTCCTTACAAAATCAGGTTGGTTGGTGACAGATCTCACCCACGACCATTTATGATCTTTGGTATCAACCGGGTTATTTGCCTGCGCCACATCCTCCAAGGGAATGTATGCATAGTTTCCATTAATGGGACCAGTAACAAATCCAGTATACCCTGCCATAACACCGTGGATTGCAGAGTGTGCTAGGAGTGTACAATACAAGTTATCAGAGGCATTTGCGTGCACTGCACGGATCATGTACGTAGGATCAATGTACTTCACCGTAAATAACTCATGGGGGTGTTCCCTTGCCCACCAGTTATTTAGCTCTGACTTCAACCATACACCAACATCTAAGAACACCAAGTTCCCTGATTCATCTCGTTCTTCCTTCTGTGAATCGGTTCTGGGGATTATGTCCTGGCCAGCACCCTCAGCAACCACAATCACGGCATGTCCATTTTCCTTCAGTCTCTGGTCAAGAAACTCAAAGAGCCCTCCTTTCCCTTCCAGGTAGAAATCTATTTCGGGAATTAAACAGCAATCAACATCGCGGCTGCTGAGAGTTGCATGTAGAGCAATGTGGCCTGTGCTTCGACCCATCAACTTGACCAGGCCTATGCCGTTCACTGCACTCTCGGCCTCCACATGAGCAGCACTGATTGCTTGCTGAGCCATTTCAACAGCTGTTTGGAATCCAAAAGATTTGTCAATTATTCCCACATCATTATCCACAGTTTTAGGAATTCCAACAACTGCAACTCCCAGTTTGCGACGCTGTATTTCTTCAAATATCTTGACTGCACCTCTCATAGTCCCATCTCCTCCTATAATGTACACCTGTTCACGTGCATAATCAACAACTTCGGTTACTTTTCTTTCTTTCTACCTTTCCTGCATTCTGTATCTACATTTTTTTTTTCTACCAAATACATTGATTAGAAATAACTAAACCTGATTGAAGGCGTGATTTTGGATGGCGTCGACGATGTCATTGAGGTGAAAACCGCCTCTGGATGTCTGGAGGAGTGTGCCACCGACGTTGTGCCAATGGTGAACAAGTTTGGGGTTGAGGGGGAGTGGCTCGGAGGAGTAAAACCCTCTGTACCCAGCGGTGATGCCCATAATATGACGGACGCCATAGAGGTGCCACAAACCCACTACAAGCTCTCTGATGACGGTGTTAAGGCCCGGGCAGAGACCCCCGCAGGTGACAATGGCGGCGCGGACATGGGAAGGGTCGAAGTGGATGTGCTTGCGGGGACCGGCGCGGTGGTAGGCGAAGCGGGGAAAGGGAGAGGGGTTGTTTTCGATCTGGCGGAGTACGAGGTCGGAATGAGTAAGGTAGAAACCATGATCATGCAGATGGTGGGTGTTGAAGTAGGGGTTGTGATCCAACGGGTTAGGGCGTGTTTGGAGGTTCGGAACATAGTGGCTGAGATGAGGCACCTCTTTCAGGTATATGGGTTTGAACAAGTTGGATAGGTCTGATTCTGATTCTGCTTCTGAGTTGGAAAATGCAGCCATGGCTGTGTATCTTCTCAGTTCTTCTTCTGAGTCTCCTTTGTAGAGTGATTTTGAAAAAATGGCGGTGAGTACGTGGCGCTTCATGGTTCAGGTTTTTGACACGCTACACCAGAATTATTTACACCTAGTGCACCATGTTTAGACACTTCTGCATCCTTATCTCCATTTTTTTATTTTAATTTAGTTTTAACATAAGCTTCTTTCTCTCATACATTGACAAATTTTCTAAAATTTTGTAAGAATTATTTTAACGTATGGGAAAATTAAGTTAGTTCTTGTTTGCTTTATATAAAGGTATAATTATTTGCAACGTATCCAGTTTCGTTTTAATGTGTCTAAATGGTACCCGTTTTTAACTTTGCATCTATTTAGTACTCAAATTAGTTAATTTGCATCAATATGGTTCATCCCGTTAAATTTTCAGAAACGTAGTTAACGGAACAATGATCTGGCATTGTAGAACGGATACGTGTCAATGAGAATAATTGTACAGTGGCAATGGGTGGGTAACGTGTCATACCCTATTTCAATTGATTTTCCCTACTGAAAAAATCCTAATTTTCCATTCCCATGTTCATTTTCTTCTTCGTTGTTCGATTGGTGCAGTGACCGTGAAGCTTACTTGCTGCAGTAGTGAAGTCGCTGGCGAATAGGGAAATGTCGTGTGGTTTTAGTCATCCATTGTCATCTTGTTCGTGTGGGTCACATAATCACAGTGTTTCTTCTCCTGGTATTGTATCTGGGTCAGTGAGTGGAACACCACATTGCAATTGCGGGGAGATTGCAGTGTTAAGAGTTGCAAGAACAGCGAAGAATTGTGGGAAACAATTTTGGGGGTGCCCTCACTACAAGGTTTGATATGTGACTTTTATTTTCGTTTGGGCTGAGTTTTGTTATGGAAAATCATGTTTGCTTTGTTTTTTGTTAATAGCGGAGTGTTGGTGAAGATTTCAAAGCCTGCAACTACTTCAAATGGTGGACGGAAGATAATGGGGATGAAAGAGATGCAACCATTGCTAGACAGAGTCAAAGAATACGTCAACGGGAGAAAGATTTGATTGATTCCGAGAAGTGGTTGATGTACTTGTTTAGGATAATAGGGTTGTTGGGTTTAATTGTGATCGTTCTTTCTATTTGTATTGTTAAAAGTTAGGATGGTTTAACTTTTTGGTTTGATGTTCTTGTTTTGTTAAATCCGTGAAGGTTTAACTGTTTCAATGGTTAAATATGGTTTGTATTTGGGTATGTACTTTGTGTTCGATGAAGTTGTAATGAATGATTATTAAATGAATTGGAAGTGAAATTGTTGGTGATGAAAAGTGTGTTCAAATTGTGATCATACCTTTTTAAAGTTAATCTCCTGTAAATAATTGGATGAATATACATGCTGAACCATAACAGTAAAGATGGATGAAAATGCATTCATTAAACTAGAACTGAATATCATGTGCTGAGTACATAACCTGGGCATATCAAAATAATTTGTCTTTCAAAATAAGCCCAAATATAAACCAACTAGTCAATTACAAATTACAGTTTAAAAAACAAAAAGAAGGTCCAAATTCTTCAAGACAAAACATTCAGTTTCTGGATCATGACTTCCATACTGGGCCCCTTTTAAAAGCCAATTTTGGTCTCTGATTTGTACGTGGAGGTGGTGCCTGAATTGGTTGTTGTGGTCCAGGAGGAGCTTGTGTTGGGGGCTGAATTGGAGTCTCATTTGGTGCTTCAACTGTGGACTGACTTGTAGTCTAATTCGTTATCCAGTCTGTTTTTGATTTTGGGGCAGATGGAACCTTCAACCTTTTTTATGCTGACTCTATTTTTGGCCCATCTCTTCATAAGATAAATCCTAATGTCTTCCATCATGGTGATGATTGCCTTACTTCTTGCATTGATGATTGTATTGTTAAATGCCTCACTCATATTGTTCACCAGTGTGTCACATATTGCCTGCCCTGTGAACTTGGACCTAGACCAAAATTTGTCACACCAAAGCAAAATGAGTACATAAAACTTAATATTGTTCAATCAGAAAAGCATGAATGACTTGCCTTGGAGGAATGGCAATAAGATGTTTAAAGGCATCTTCATTCAACTCTTTCATGTCTCTCATTGTGGCCTCCCATGCTTGAGGGTGAGTTGCTACAGCTGCCTTCCATAACAGTTTTTTCAAGTTTTTGCCAGGAAATTTCTTGGGGAAATTTGCATATATGTGCCTTACACAAAATCTTTGTTCAACATTAGGTATTAATTCTTGTAATGCTGGAAGCAGTCCCTGTAAAAATCAAAAAATAAATTATGAAATCTTGCACAAATTATAGATGCAGACAGTAATATAAATGGTTATAGAGATGCTTACTTTCTGTTGATCAGACATGAAGGTAATTCCCCTGTAGACTTCAATCCCACCAAGATCATCCACCAAGAGCTCTAAAAATCAACTCCACGTTTCTTTATTCTCGACTTCAACAACACAATATGCCAAAGGAACCATTTGGTCATTACCATCTCTTGCCACAGCTGATAATAATTCCCCACCATATTTTTCTTTTAGGAAACATCCATCTAACCCAATGATAGGCCTACAACTAACAAAGCTGTCCTTACAAGCCTTTAAACACACATATAGTCTTTTGAAAGTTTTCTGTCCTTCGTTATCATCTACACTAACCTTCATAGTAGATCCTGGATTAGACCTTAACAGTTCTTGGGCATAGTCATAAACAATTTTATATTGTTCCCTAAATGACCCTTCCACATTCTTGTATGCCATTTTTTTTGCTCTATGGGCAGTTGCCCTGGAGATTCCAATATTCCATTTTCTTCCAACTCTGTTTTTAATATTTGTAAGTTTAATATCAGGACTATCTCTTATGTTTTTTTCTAATCTCTGACTTAACCATTTAGATGTTATCATCCTGATATTAAACTCCCTACTGCAGGTATGTTCATTTATAATTCGTCTTAGCTGCTAAGTACTTTGAGCAGATTTGTATGCACAATAAGCATACCACTTACATGTTCCTTTTGCTCCAAGACACTTCACACAGATCCTTCGTTTGTCATTTCTAAAGATTTTTAATTTCCTTCCATTGTGCACACCATAAGTTCTTATTGCTTCCACAACCTCACCTCCATGTTCCTCAATTACAATTTCTACAGGCACATCAACCTCACCTCCATGTTCCTCAATTACAATTTCTACAAGCACATCAACCTGACCTCCATCCTCCTCACTTTGAACCTGTACACCCTCATCAACCTCTCCTCCATCATCCTCATTTTGGACCTGGAGACCCTCCCTCACATCACCCTCTTCCACAACAGGATGATATTCTAACAGATTCACTACCTCAGCTTCATCTACTTTGTGAACCACATACAAATGTACTTGACCATTAAGAGTGGCAATATTCACCATATGACATGCCCCTCGGTCATCAGACAACAACTCCAATCTACCCTCCAAAACAGATCCTCCACCCACTGCATACCACATCTCCTTCACATTTGCATAACCCATCTCTTTCAGAATACCTAAAATCTCGAAATAGCTCCATCTATTTGGGTCACATGCCAAAGTACTTAATTATCCAACATATTGCAGTGACCCATTGCTCTCAAACCTCCCACCATGATGAAAAACAACTTCGAAATGGTCGTCCATACCAACAATAACATATAAATACTACCCTGCGAAATACCATTTTACCCAAACAAAGCAACACAAATTACAATTTCATACCACTATAAGACCGACAAAAACATGAAAATAGACAAAAGCATAATAGGGGACCACTGCTCGTGCCCACAAACACACTTCATGAACCACCATCGTCAATGAAATCATAAAAAAGGACAACCATCGTCAAACAAATCATAAAAAATTGAAATAGCACCGCATAAAATAATTAAATTAATCAAACCCTAAACCCCACCATTCTAAAAACAATTAATTCAATGAAAGACAAATTAAAATGATTCGCGCACATGGAATCCGAAATACTTGCTACTTTGATGTCAATTACATTCGAATTGAACCCTAACTTCAACTTCTAATTCGTTCCCAAATCGCATCCCTTTTTATTTTTCAATTTCATTTTTTCGAAACATTGTTCCACATCACACACCTGGTAATGCCACGTAATATTTTTTTCCCACTTAAGTAGTTAACATGGTCAGACGTTAAGTCATTTAACGAAGTCAATTAAAAGGGACCAAATTGATGCAAATTAACTAATTTGGGTACTAAATAGAAGCAAAGTTAAAAGCGGGTACCATTTAGACACATTGGAACGAATCTGGGTACGTTGCGAATAATTATACCTTATATAAATTAATATGAAAAATAAATTTAGATATAGGTTTTCTAAATCTAACATTAGGAGAAACTACTCCTCTTATTCAATATTTCCAAAAATATATTTAACGAAACGTTTTGTTCATAATCTTAATAATACGTGATGTATACATATAAGTTAATATCATATTAACACGATGACTAAATATTCCATTTCTAACTTTAAGTTAATGATAATACGAGTTCGGGATGATCACAAATGTTCAAAAGGTTTTTTTTTTATCAAAATTGCGTTTTTTTAGATTTACTAAAATAGATAATTTAAAAAAAAACAATTATGTATATGGATAAGTCATACTAAGGTATTTCACTTTGAAATTGTATCTTTTCGATGCAACTTTCACCAAAATTAAACTAAAATTATATATTGATGCTACCCTAAAACAATTTTGTGTCAATATTGCATGAATTTAAGATGTGTTGATGCTACTCTAAAACATTTTTTTCAAAATGAAGGCAAGACTTATCCATAATATTTTTAAAACTTATTATTTTGATAAATTTAAAAGAAAATACACTAATTTAACAAAAGAAAGTTCAAAAGAGTATATCATTTGTTCCCTAGATAAAACATTAAGAATGTAAGGATGAACTTCTTTTGTTGGAAAGAATGGTAAATTTGATCCAATACTGTTATGTTTTAAATATTTCCATTCACAAAGAAGGTCGTTTTACATGAAAAATAGCATAGCATTACAAAACATAATGAAAAATAACATAGCGTAAACATAATTATTATACTAGGTTGATGAAATTAAATTGGTCCTTAAAGTCGTAACTTGTGCAACATAATCTTAATTATTGTGCAAAGAGAAAAAAGAACTTGAATCATTCAATAAACCATAAAACAACACCTTTGTAACAAATAACCAATAAAACAATTTAGACTTATATTTTAATACATGAATATATTAAATAAAAATAAATAATATTTGACCTACTTTTTTTATTCATTTTTAATAAAAAAAAGGATAAATGATAAAAGAAAATAAATAATAAAAGAATAATTGTAACACTAGGTTAAAAATAGATAAAAAAAAAAGTCAAAGTATCATTTTTCAAATATTATTTAAATAATACTTTTTATTTTTTTATTAAAAGGAGTGCTAATAAGTTAAAATGTAAAATTGTTTATTACTTAAAATATTTGTATAATACAAAATTGCATTTTTTATTAAATCAGTTGAAATCCCTATCAACAGTATAAATTTTCCCCAAAGATCCTCTGTAAATCGATTTCATTCCCTTCTATTCCGAGATCAGACTAAATGCCTGAAACAACTCCAAACAAACCAAACCTAGGAAGACCAATTATAATTGCATCTTCAACGTACTTAGTTCTCTTAGCCATTAAGAGCAATATGAACTAACACTAATATTACTGCTCCATCATGGGTAACAAATAACCGACAGATAATAGTTCATACAGTTGCAGCAACAATAATAGAACACTGAAGGGAATTTAGCCATATTTATTCAGTTTTCAGTGAGCATAAGGTGTTAATTCAGAGATAAAAAGAGGTTGTGGGATGAATTAGGTGATGTGTGTATAAGTTTGATAGAAAAAATACAACATAATATGCTTTGAAAATCGTATTAGTTTAAAACTAAGAACAGAAATCTCAAAACCATCGTAATTTCTATCATATGATTGCATTGTACACCAAAGCAAGTGATGTAACACAGTCTGATACATTAAACAGACATTATATTAAATTGAACAAAAACAACATAACCTATTATATGTAAAAATAAAACATATCAAACCGAACCAAAACCACTACGAACAATAAAAGATTTTCTATCTACCACAACCACAGTTGGAAGATTCACATTCTGAATGGGACGAGTTATTACTTTATCGCATACCAGTTAGTCAAAGTAAGACCAAGCACAGGGCAAAGAATTCAGCCATGAACACATCCGCAAATCAAATTTAAAAGACTATATCGATAAATCCATGCTTTAAATGAACAAGTTGTGAAAATAAAACAAACTACAATGTTGATATATGGAATCAAGTCAGGATAAACCATACAATAAGGAACTGAAAATAAAACACTTAAATAACAAACAAAATCCAATAGGTCGCACGAAATTACTAAAGCATGACTGTTTTCACTTGAGAGGAATGAACCTAGACGAGTGAGTGGCACCAATACCGGGTCTACCGTGCTTGACAGGTTTGTATGAAATTGAAAATTCGGCGAGATAATGGCCAATCATTTCGGGTTTGATTTCAACCTGATTGAAGGTCTTGCCATTGTACACTCCAATGATACTACCAATCATCTCAGGGACAATAATCATGTTACGCAGATGAGTACGCACGGGCTCTGGCTTCTCACCTGCCGGTGCCTCCCTTTTCTGTCAGTAAAATCAGGCAAACACAATTCGAAACAAACAAGGTCATTTATTTGCTTATTCGAACAATTTCAGATTGATAGAGGAAAAAAATCAACAAAAGCCTAACAAAATCCGTTTGAAGGTCATCAATTTGCTTATTCAAACAATTTCAGATTGATAGGAAAATAAAATCAGCAAAACCTAACAAAATCTATATATATTTAAAAGGAACGCAGGTGAAATGAATCGTATGATGATGAGAGAAAAGAGTACCGCTTTGCGAAGCTTCTTAATCAAGGCCATGGGCTTTCTGGTAAGCCCTCTCTGAAACCTTCTACGAGCACGGGCACTGAAGAGCTTGACAAGTTCATCAGTGGACATGTCAAGAAGCGCGTCCAGATCCACGCCTCTGAAACTGAACTTCTTGAATGTTCTCTTCTTCGGCTGTGCTCCTGCCGCCACATCAACCTCAACGTCTGCCTGCATATAAAAAAAAAAGAAAAAATATTAAGGATAACAGCCACCACAAATGTATCTCGTCTCATCGGAGAAGAAGAACCCACACCATTGTTGCCGGATGCTAGGGTTTTGGTTTCCAACGACAACAAACAAGTGAAGGCACTGGCACTAGCAGGAAAACACCCTCACACAGCCTCTTATGTAACCCTAGAATAAAATCCACTAAGATTGATGGGCCTTCATTTCTACAATAATTAAGTTTTTATTTACATTTATTGGGCTTGGCCCATTTATTTCTCTACTTGAATATTTCAATCTGCACCACATAAATTTACATTATAAATTTATTCTCCCACGATTTAATTTGGAGTCATTTTAAATATATAATTAAAATAATTGTATTCGAAAATAAAAAATTATATTGTAGATTTTATTTTAAAATATAAATTTATATTTTTAAAATATAAATAAAACTATGTTATAAATTAAATAATATAGAATACAAAATAAAAAATACATTTTAAATTATACAAATCAAAAGCTATTTTTCAATAAAAACAGTAGAGGTGCCTGACAATAGATATTTAAGGATAAACTTAGAAAATTAATATATATATATATATATATAATTGTATTATAATATTTAATTATATTATAATTCATTATTATACATCTTAGTTAATGGTAGTATTTTGTTTTAAAATTTCTGTTCAGCATATTATTTGTGAGATTGTTTTCAAAGTATCAGTCTCCCCTCACTTATTAATGCGAGTTTTTGTGGTATGAACATATTGTTAGTGATAGGATGACAGGATTTGAACGGTTACATTTTATATCTTTGTCTTGTTTCCCACGTTTAGAAGAATATGTTTTAGATGCTAAATTATTCATATTTATTTAGAATTATATATTAATAGTAAAACACATATTAATTATATATTATTGGTAAAAATGATGGATTATAAAAAGTAATAAAATTATTGTTATTATAATTAAAATATATGTATATATATTATTTATTTCATAAGTAATTTTTTATTATAAAAAGTTATTATTTTAATTTTTTAAAATAATTAGATTTTAAAAAATAATTAAATACAAAAGATATTAAAGTTTTAAAACGATATATACTTAACAACATAATTTATATACTTTATATAATAGTATATATAAATGTTATTTTAGTGATAGAAACTGGTTACGTGAGAATTGTTAAAGTTTTAAAACGATGTAACTTATACTAGAAAGAGTTCCTTTATATAATAATATAGATAATTATACAAATAAATATAGATATTTTTATTTATTTCACATGTAAATTTTTAATTATAAAAAGTTATTTTAGTTTTAGAAATCGGTGACATTTAAAAACATAAAAATATTATTTCTATTGGACAAATAAATAGATATATTAACGATGAAGCAGTTGGATGCTTTAACCTTTTGCACCTTTTACACGTAAAAAATTTAGTTCATCCAATACAAATCTAACAATTTTAACATACAATTTTACCTACAGAGACATGTTCATTTTTTTATATATTTTCATAAATAGTTCTATATATTATCTATGAACACAATTACAATAAATATATGAGACTGTATTTTTTAATCATTCATGTTCTATTTAACCATCAGTATAATATATCAGTCTGTCATAAAATATACATTCCTCTTACATATTATATATAATATATAGAAGAAATAATTCTAATGAATTTTCAGGTAAGATTATCCCTAAGCATACCTACAAAGAACTCAACAAATCATATCTGCAAAAAAAAAATCAAATACTCTGGACCGTAAAACCGATATAGGGTAGAAAGTCTCTATAAGTAAAGTAACATATTATAGCCCCTAGAACAGTAATAAAAAAAAGTTGAATATATTTTTGTCCTTAAATTTTTAATTAATTTTAAAATTAGTTTAATACGAAATTTTAAATTAATTTAATCCATCATTTTTTGAAATACATGAATTTAATTATTTTAATCAAATTTTATTAAGTTTATTTGATATTTTTTAAGCACGTTTATAATAGTATTTGACTTAATATTTAAAATAAAAATGTGTCAAACAGTATAAACAACATAAATACAATTTTGAAATGCGTATGAAACATCAAATAAGCCTAACAAAATTTGATTAAAATAATTAAATTTACGTATTTTAAAAAATGAATAACTAAATTGGTTCAAAGTTTTGAAATAGACTAATTTCAAAATTCAATGAAATTTAAGGGACGAAAAACATATTTAACCCAAAATATTAATGTGTACACTAAGAAGAATTTTTTTATATAATAAATAAAATTAGTAAAAAGATTTTTTTTTATAAAATCAAAAAATTATAAAATTAAGATAAATAATTTTTACAATCTCTAAATAATTTTTATTTATTTTATAAATTATTTTTATTTATTTAATTTTAACAAATAATTAACAAAAATAAATACAACGAAGAAACATAAAAGCAAGAGTATTTTTTATTTATTCAATTTTAATTTTAACTATGGTAAGATATTTAACATTCTAATTTTTATTTGTTATAATTTTAAAATAACGGAATTGGAATTCTGTTTTGCATGACAGTATCTTTCAGTTATAAATCCGAATAAATACATTTTTCTCACTCCACTTGGTTTCTCTTTCATTCCCTCCTGTTCACTTCTCAATTCATTTCATGTTCCTGCATTCTCTTAACTAATCCTAATATTTATAATTATAAGACATCTTGAATTGCATAAAGTCCACTCAAATTAAAATTTCATAAGAAATATAAATGTTTCTATATTAGTTCAAATTTCAATGAGTGGATATGTTTTAGATGGCATATCTCATCTGATTAGCTATTTGTTTATAATTATATACTAATTATATATTAATAGTAAAACACATATCAATTATTATATATTACCGGTAAAAACATATATGGATATTATTTTTATTATAAAAAAATAATTAAATTATTATTTTTATAATTATAAAAAATATATATATATATATATTATTTTATAAATATTTTTTATGATAAAAAATTATTAATTTAGTTTTTAAAAGTAATTAGATTTAAAAAATAAATAAATACAAAATTGGTTAAAGTTTAAAAATCAACCATTCAGGATACAAACAAAATAATTAATACAAATATTTATTAATAAATTATACAAGTATACGCATGAACTACCATTAATTCATAAAAATATAAACTACCATTAATTCATAAAAATATAAAGATATAGATATTTTATTTATTTCATACGTAATTATAAAAATTATTTTAGTTTTAGAAACTCTTTACATTTAAAAAATAGTTAAAATTTTAAAACAAACCCTCTAAGAGAGATATTTATAAACAAAAATGTGTAAATCAAAAGAGTTATTTTATACAACATTATAAATAACTATAAAAAATATAGATATTTTATTTATTTCATACCAGATAATTTTTTAATTATAAAAAGTTATTTTAGTGTTAAAAACTGATTACATTTAAAAAAATAAAATTATTTTTTTTATCAACAAATAAATATAGATATATTAATATTAATGATAAAATGTTTGAAGTGTCTTAACTCTTTCACAAATAAAAAAACTCCATTCAAAATCCAAGAAATTTAGCGTATAATTTTAGTTACAAAAATCATGCTTATCTCTCTATAAATCTTCACAACAAATTGTATATACTATCCTATGAACACACATGTATAATGAATACATGAGAAAATTTTTTTAATCATTCATATTCTATTGAGTCCTCAAACACACTATATCAACCTGTCATAAAATATACACTTCTCTTACATGTTATAGATAGTAAGAGTAGTTCCAATGAATTTTCAGATAAGATTGTGTCTGGATTTACTCTACCAAGAACTTAGCATAACATAATATAAAGTAATTATTTCATTGATACTTAATAGAAGATCTCATCTGCAAGAGAGAAACAAACACTCTAGAAAGTAAGACCTAAGTTATTAGTCAGAAACTCCTTATAAGTAATCTAGAACAGAAATACAAAAAGATTCATGTGTACCTATGAACAATATTTTATATATATATATATATATATATATATATATATATATATATATATATATATATATATAATAAATAAATATAAATGAGTAAAACCACTTGATGTAAGGCCCAGTTTTATGTTTGCCCTAATGTTTAAGGGTTGGCCTTAATCTGTTGGGCTTAAGGGCTGGCCCATAGGGTGCTAAGGCCCTAAAGCTGTTAGGGTTTCCAATTCTGATTTATTTCTTGCAAAACAGAACCCTAAGCGTTGCCCCCTTCCTTTCAGGATGCTCTGTTAGGGCTTGACTCCAATCTTGGCCAAAGATTTCTCGAGCTCAGCTTTGTTTTCGCTCCATTTCTCGAACTATTGCACTCCGCAGTTGGTGTCGAGGTCCCGTATAAGCCCTCTCCAGGTAAGGGAAGCTAGACTTCGCGTTTTGATTCACTTTTGTATGTGTTGGTTCCGTTTCGAGTTCTGGTGCTAGTATGTTGCTTATGATGATGTAAAAATGCTTTGGGTGCTGTCATGAGTGAGTTTGTGTTTGAGCATGCGTGGAACAGTTGTGGAAACTGATATACTCGCCCAGGCGAGCTCATCTCGCCCAGGCGAGAATAGCAGGAACTCGCTCAGGTTTCTGCTCGAGCGCTCGCCTAGGCGAGCTGCTGTATTTTTGAGCGACAAACAGTCTCGCCCAGGCGAGACCGTCTCGCCTAAGCGAGAGCTCGCGACATTTTTCAGGAGCCACTGTTGCAGTCTCGCCTAAGCGAGAGTCTGCTGTTTGAGCGAGAGCACTCTTCTCGCCTGAGCGAGGACTCCAGCTTGAGCGAGACCTCTTTTGGGTTTTTGCTATGCTTTGTCTCTTGAATGTTGATGGTTGTTTGATTGGCTGGTTCATTGACTTATTAAGTACAAAGGGGGTGGATATGCATGTGCTATGTATGTTATGGGTGAGAACAAATGAATTGGAAATGAGCTTGGCATGAGATATATTTGATGGTTGATCACTCATACTAAATGACGTGTTAAGGGTATGCATAGGAATTTCATGATTGATTGATAATGTATGAGTAAGGGTGGTTTAGGACATAATTCCATGACCCTTGTAGCGGGGCTCGTGGTGGTGCCTCATCTTACGGACGTAATTCCGCATGCCCTTCTCGGAGGAGTCGCCGGTGGTGCCTCAGCAATAGGACCTAATTCCATGGACCCTCTTAGGGGGAGTCAATGGTGGTGCCTCATCGTATGGGCGTAATTCCATGGACCCTCTTGGGGGGGAGTCAATGGTGGTGCCTCATCTATTGGACTTAATTCCATGGACCTCAGGGTGATAACTCATGGTGGTGCCTCAACATAAGGACGTAATTCCACGGGGTATCGTGGTGGTGCCTCAAGGCCAGGACGTAATTTCACGGAGGTCTCGTGGTGGTGCCTCATGTAAGGATGTAATTCCGCGAAGACCTCGTGGTGATGCCTCACTGCTAGGACGTAATTCCACAGTTTGGTGGTGGTGCCTCATCGTATGTATCCGGATTAGTCAAGTCTAAAAGCCTTAAGTGGTTTGGGTATATCATGTGTGGATGTCTGTTAATTATGATTGGTTTTGAATTTACCTGCTGGGTGTTATAATATAAGGATTTGTTACACTAGCTTACCCTTTCGCTTGTTTGTATGATTGTGTGTGGTTTCTTCCTTTGCGATGATCATCAACCTTGTTGATGTGAGCAGATGTGAGAACCTCTGACAGTGGTGATAATTGAGATGCTGCGGTTTGATGATATCTTGGACGACTATCAGGCTCACTATGGGGCCTCAGCGTTTGGAGTTTAGTAGTAGTAGTTTCTCTCGCTCTTGGCGAGTTTTTGTACCTCGTTTAGGCCTGTGGAGCCGCTTCCTTTTATTATGGATATGTTGGGATACTATGTACGTCATATTCCGTCTTTCTGCACTCTCTGAATATTTAATATATGTGGCGTTTATTTAAATTGGAATTATCTATTTAAAATGGGTTGTTACACTTGACTTTTTTAATAAAATAAAAAAATAAAAAAATTATAATTATAAAAATTAATATAAATAATTTGTACATTTTTTATTCATTTTGTAGATTATTTTTATGTATTTAATTTTAAAAAATAATTAACAACATGAAACAGAAAGCAGCCCAGCAACATAAAAGCAACTGTATCTTTATTTATTCAATCTTAATTTTAACTATGGAAAGATATTTAATTTTCTAACTTTTATTTATTATAATTTAACCATAGGCTCTGGAATTCTGTTTTGCATAACAGTATCTTTCACTTTTGCATAACAGTATATTCCACTTATAAATACGAGTACATTTGAACTTTAAATTCATCTATCTCCCTTCAATTTTCTTCTTCAATTTTCAATTCAATGTTCCTGCATTATATTAGAGATAATAAGATGATGTCCGGAAAGCATTCAGTTTTGCTCTTCCTCTTCCTCTCCTTCATTCTCTTTTCTGTTTTCAGTGCACCTGCTTTTGCAACAAAAAAGGTTTGCTTTATGTCACTATTCTCTGTGCAACACTGTGTGTTGGTTGCTTAACAATTTTTTGTTACACAAGTTTTCAAGTGACTAACTTCTTTCTTCTTCTTAAAAAAAAATATTAATAGTCTTACATAGTGTACTTGGGATCACATGGGCATGGTGAAGGAGCCACGGATGCTGATTTTGATAGAGTTACACAAGCTCATCATGAGTTCCTTCAACCTTACGTTGGAAGGTACACACACTAAATTAATGTTTCTTCAATCCTCGGTGCAAAACTCCTCTAATTAACGTTGTAATACAGCTTTGAGAAAGCAAAAGAGGCAATGATATACTCTTACACAAGGCACATCAATGGTTTTGCCGCCATGCTGGAAGAGGAAGAAGCGGCTGACATTGCAGGTGAGAATGTCACCAAAACAAAAACATTGTTCACAAATGAAAGTCCATCCTTAATTAACAAAGTTACTAGTGTGTGTTTGATGCAGAACATCCCGAGGTTGTGTCAGTTTTCTTAAACAAATTAAGAAAACTGCACACTACTCATTCATGGGAATTCATGGACATGAAAAGGGGCAATGTAGTTCCCCCCGATTCAGTGTTCAGAAAAGCCAGATATGGTGAAGACAGTATTATTGCGCATCTTGACACTGGTATTGTAATTATCATTAGATCATGTAAAGGGATTTTGACTAGAATGTGTTATGGTATTGGTATCACACAAACACAAAGCAGGGATTTTTTACATGTCAGGAGTTTTTTTCTCTTAGGTGTATGGCCAGAATCTCCAAGCTTTAGTGATGAGGGGATGGGACCCATACCATCACGGTGGAAAGGAATTTGCCAGCATGATATGACTGGATTCCGTTGCAACAGGTGATCAAATTTTTGGTTTTTTTCACCCTGTCACCTGAATGTGTATCAATTACGGTGCAGTTGTTTCTTAAAAACGAACATTAGCGCAATGAGAAAAAAAAAAGAAGTTGAATTGTTGTGATAATACATGCAGGAAGCTTATAGGGGCAAGGTACTTCAACAAAGGTTATCTCTCGTTTTTAGAAGAAGCAGGAGAAACAAAATTTAACAAGTCACAGAACACAGTACGGGACTATGAGGGTCATGGATCTCACACACTGTCAACAATGGGAGGAACCTTTGTTCCTGGGGCGAGCGTGTTTGGGTTTGGAAATGGAACTGCCCAAGGTGGCTCTCCTAAGGCCCGGGTTGTTTCTTACAAGGTTTGCTGGCCGGAATTTGATGGCGGTCAGTGCGCCGATGCCGATATCATGGCAGGCTTAGACATGGCCATACATGATGGGGTTGATGTTCTTTCCCTCTCTCTCGGAACGGGTCCTATGGATTACTTTGAAGATGGTTTAGCAATCGGGGCCTTTCATGCTACCATGAAGAACATTCCTGTCGTATGTTCTGGTGGAAATTCCGGACCATATCCTAAAACTGTCTCTAATATTGCACCTTGGATACTAACAGTTGCTGCAAGCACCTTGGACAGAGAGTTTCGCTCTGTTGTTCGTCTCCACAATGGACAACGCTTCAAGGTATATATTTTTTCTATTTCTTTGTTTATAGTAAATTAAGTAGGTGCTCTCAGTAGTTGATAGAGACAAATATGAATTCTTGGTTATCAGGGAGCAAGTCTTGCTAAAGCCATGCCGGAAGACAAGCTTTATCCACTCATCAACGCTGCAGATGCAAAATGCGGCAATGAATCAGTTGAAAACGCGTAAGAGCTGTTTGTTTAAAACATCTCCAAAAAATGTATTGTATGTATGTAGTGGTGATTAACACGCTTGTCCCTGTGTATGTAGTACTCTGTGTCTGAGCGGAACAATTGACCCTGAAAAGGCAAGGGGCAAAATATTGGTTTGCCTTAGAGGTAAGAGTGCAAGAATGGATAAGAGTGCGGTTGCTTTGAACGCTGGTGCAGCCGGGATGATTCTTTGTAATGACGAGTCTACTGGCAATGGCATTACTGCTGATCCTCATATGCTTCCTGCATCACAACTTACTTATAAAGATGGTCTTGCTATCTATGCCTATATCAATTCAACTGAGTAACTCTCTCGCTCTCTCTTCCTATCTTTCAAACATTCCATTCCACCCCACATAATATTCTTCCGTCAACATCTATCTTATTATGTTATGATGCAGGACTCCGTTAGGATATATTGAACCACCCATGACCGAGTTGGGGATAAAGCCTTCTCCAGTCATGGCAGGTTTCTCCTCAAGAGGGCCTAACACAGTCACGTCAGAGATTCTTAAGGTTTGCCCATTCCTCCATTATGTGATTCCTTAGTAAGTATTTGTAGTTAATTCCTTATGCACCTCTTTTTGATATCTCCAGCCTGATATCACCGCTCCCGGTGTAGACATTATCGCTGCCTACTCAGGAGCTGTTAGCCCGACCGATTTCGATTATGATAAACGCAGGGTTCCTTTTATCACCATGTCTGGAACATCCATGTCTTGTCCTCATGTGGCTGGAGTTGTTGGCCTTCTCAGGACTCTTTATCCTACTTGGAGTTCAGCAGCCATTAAATCTGCAATAATGACAACTGGTAATTAATTAAGACCTTTACCATATTTTGTTTGTCAAGTTTTTTTTGCCACCATATACTAATGTCATGTTTCAGCTAGGACAAAGGACAATACTGGTAAGCCAATTCTTGATGTGGATGGTGAGAACGCAGATTCATTTGCCTATGGGTCTGGCCACATCAGACCAAATCGTGCCATGGATCCCGGGTTGGTGTATGACTTAAGCATGAATGATTACCTAAACTTTCTTTGTGTCACTGGCTATAACCAGACTCAGATAACGACATTCTCTGGTGCACATTATCGTTGCCCTGAAATAATAAAAGTCCTGGATTTCAACTACCCTTCAATTACAATACCAAAACTTTATGCCACAGCTACTTTGACACGGAGGTTGAAAAATGTGGGTTCACCGGGCACTTACACAGCAAGGCTAAAGGTACCAGAAAGTCTTTCCATCTCTGTGGAGCCTCGTGTGTTGAAATTTGACAAAATTGGTGAAGAGAAGAGCTACAAGATAACAGTGAAAGTAACACTACCGGGTGAGGCTACAGCATTTGGAGGCATAACTTGGTCAGATGGGAAACATCATGTCAGGAGTCCAATTGTAGTTGGTGGAGTTAAAGGCTAGAAATTGTGATTAGATTAAAAATTAGGATGACATCTTTTTTTCATCTGCTTTAGTCTTTTCTATGTACATCCTTTTAGGAGATTGAGAAAAGGGAGAACAAATAAAGCTCCATCCTTTTCAAGGTCATCATTTGTCAGAACAAAATAAATAAATAAATGTTTGTTCTATCTATATCTATGTCTCTATAACATAATAATAGTGTGTGTGTGTTTCAATCGGTATTAGGATTTTATTTTGATAGGTTTACGTAAACTATTCATACGAAACTTTAACCCTAACAGGAGAAAAGAAAAAGTTTACATCTCTGCATGGTTTGTTGCCCTCGTACATATGGTCAGTTGATTTATTCTCACTGAACTGTACATATTAGAAACTTGATCCATATCTGCATAATTTTTTCACCTGCTGAATAACAACCAATTACTGATTTCGGGTAAGCTTCACCAACAATTATTCTATGTAGTTTGGCTCCATGTTTAAGGGTAAAATCAAATCTCATAATCAATAAACCCAGTCCAATTAGATCAATGCATAAAATCCCTGCTTACTTTGTATATCATTCAGTCATCAAAAAAGCTAACAATATTTAATCAGTGAAAATGTGACTAACCTCGTGATAACCGCTAGAAGTATTCATTGTATCGAAGTTTGAGAATTAACAATTGGATGATTTGACAGTTGAATTGAATGGTCCTGTTTTGTGATAGATTATGGGTCGTCACACCCAATAGTTGGTTAGCAAAAACCCGAGAAAAGAAAAACTCAAAAAAGTGTCCTTTTCACGCCCAAAATAACTGTGAAACGATGAAAACGCAAAAAGTGTTACGTTGGGAGTGGAGAGTAGGAACGTTAAACATAAACCCCTTTGATTGTTTGTGGTGGCCAAAATTAGGGACGCAAAAGAAGGGGCAAACACGTATCTCAGATTGCTTTTGTTGGTCTTAGGCCACGGGGGAAGGGTGGATGGCATGAAATAAAATGTGTGACAGTGTGCTCATGCATGTGTTTCTGCGATGATGATGAGTTTAGAGACGGTTTAATTGGCTTCGCTTAATATATTTATTTATATGGCGTGGCGTGTGTAACCATCACCATTTCTAATCATTCGACACATGCATACGTTACCACCCTCAGATGCATACCTAAGATATATATACCCATTCTACCTAGCTATTGGTTCTTCGCCTCAAGACTCATCTAAAGGTGCCCCACCTACCCCATTACTCTCTGGATAAATCTGAGATGGAGAAATGCATGCATGCATGCTTCAATTACAAAGGATCTTGAAATAATGTATCTGAGTTTTTGTGTTTGATCTCTCCCGTGTGAAAATGTTTGATTAAGTTTTTTCTTTTGTAAATCTTGCAGTGGTTTACAAATGGAGCAGCAGCAGAAGACGAAGAGAGGAAGACAAGAAGATGATGATGAGAGTGAGAAGGAATGGTATGAGAATGCGAACAACGCAAAGAGAAGAGACGTGTGTGGCATGAAGTTGATGAAGGAGGTGGAGAAAGAGAAAGAGAAGGAGAAGGAGAAGGAGGGTTGTTCTTCAGATGCATGGGAATCCCAATTGGGACTTGGGGTGTTTGATTTCCCATGGCTGAAAGATGGTGTGAGGTGTAAATCAGAAGAGTATTTTCTGGGTTTTGAAGACAATTTTTCATCATTGCTGGAACAAGAAGACGCGTCCTCCAAAGGTTCTAGTGTTGGTTTGTTTGAGACTCCAGAAGAGAAGTTGGAGCATATTGCATGGCAGCCATTTGAGAGTGAGATGGTAGAGCACGAAGCAGAAGATGTGGATTGCATTTGGAGCTCTCTTCTCAAACACCCTCTCTGACCACATCACCACCAACATTTTCTATCATTCTTCATTGGAGTTAGGTGTAAAATATTTTTAATATGTTAATTTTCGTCGTTTTCTTCTTCTCTTTTTCCATTGTAATTTAAATTCCTTCCTTTTTTCTGCATGGATCTGGAAGACATTGTCACATATATCACCCTTTTCGTTCATTGTCCAAATTAAATTACATGGACTGTATTATCAGTTAAATCTGGAGCTCATACTGTACCCAGATTGATGCATGCCTAGATATAAAAACTCTCTTGGATCTTCTCCTCTTCTCATGCTCTATAATAAGAATTTTGTTTATTTTATTTTTATATTTTAAGAGGATGAGCTACTGTCACATATAAATTCAGTTTTTGTATGAAAATTTTGAATTGTTATCTCACAAACATATATGACAGAAAAGAAGAAGAGAAAAGATATCAAGTTAAAAACTGAAACCAGATTTTAGTATCAGAGGGCAAAAAAAACTCTGAAAGTTCTTCATATATTTTAATTATATAATTATATATGACACTAGCTTATCTAGAAAAAAAGTGCACTGAACCTGAATAAGTTCTACCATTAGAGATGACCTTTTCTATTAAATAACTAATGTGTTAAAACATTGCGAATATTTTTATATCTTAGTAATTTGGCTTAGACATTTGATTTCTTTTGCTTTTATATAATGTTTAATTAATTGAGTTTTTATTTTTTTATAAATTAATTGAGTCTTTATTTTTCTTAGAAGACTTAACATGACTTCTTCCGGTTAACTTAGGGTAACAATATATAAAAGTATCTCTTTTGACAAATTTAAATTTTAATATGTAACACTTTTTAAGAGTCTTAACATCAATTTAATTTATCAGAAAAGACCACAGCAAAATGAATATAATATCTAAATAAAATGACCAAATTACTAACTATTATTTATTTAGAGTTCATTAATGATGTATCAAAATACTATTATATGAGTTTTTATTTGTTAAAATTAGTATAAAAATAAATTAAAAGTTCAATTTTTAAAAAGTTGTTTGAATATATATATATATATATATATATATATATATATAGAGAGAGAGAGAGAGATATAGAGGAAGATACCTTTTTTTGACATCCATATTTTCTTTTTGATTTTATCTTTTAAATAAAAAAATTAAATTAAAATCATTTTTTTTTATTTTACCCTTCAAGTAATCGTTTTTTTAATTTAACGATTTTTCTCGACATTTTCTTAAACTTAAAAATTTTTTGACTACAAAATTATTTACAAAATAAATAAAACTGTTTATAATTAAATTATACAAATTATTTATATTTGATTTTATAATTATAATAATAATAATATTATTATTATTATTATTAATTTTTGAATATAATAAAAAAAGAAAATACACATATGTGCAGGTGTTTTTATATAAATTGAATTTGCTAAAAAGTAATGTTTAAAGTATACTCATACATATATAAAAACTCTTAATAAATATGCTAAAAAAAATCATACTGAAATTACATGATTAGTAGAAAAAAAATTTAGAGGGATTTTAACTTTAGAAAATCTTATGGCTTTTTCACTTAAGTAGAGTATTTTTTTTTATTTATTTACTGAAATAGATAATTTTTAAAAATTATGGATATGGCTAAGCCATATCAAAGTGATACAATTTTATTGTGAATAAGTTATGTCGATGTAACATGATTTTGGTTCAAAATATTTTTAAAAGTGAAATTATGTCAAGTTGGCATAACTTTAGTTAAAACCATTTTAAACTTAAATTGTGTCACTTTGACATAATTTTAACAAAAAAATAAATTAAAGTCATGTTATCTTGATACAACTTCAATTTAAAATTCATTAAACTAAAGTTGTGGTATCAACATGAATTCAACTTCTTTGTAATGAATTTGTATCAAGATGACATGTCTTAACCATAATATTTTTAAAAAATATTAATTTTGATAAATTTAAAAAAAATTACACTAATTTGATAAAAAAAAAATCAATGGCATGTTTTTTTTTTATAGAAATCATAACAAAAAAAATGCCGAAACCCCTATTTTTCAATGTTGAAACATTTTAAATTTAAAGATAAAAATTAAGCTTTAACGTTTTTCATAAAATGACGTTGAAGTTCCATTATAATTAAGGATGACAAATAAACTTGTTCTCGGAAGTATTGTCCGAACCTATTCACGTTTTGACGGGAAATTCTCATATTGACTAGGTATGGGTATGAGAAATTTCTGACTTTTTCAATTGGATATCGGGATGTACATATCTGACCGGTTTCAATCCTCTTACCCACCATAATACCTATATCCCCGCCATGTTCGTGTCTCCGTTTAAATTATTAGAACATTCATAGTCAATGAATATATGTATGTGTGTTTGTGTGTGTATGCATATATTACACACTTTATTTTTTTATTTTTTCTAATTGTTTGATTTTTCATAAAATTCATTTGCATCTCCAATATATTTTTCATCTTATTATAACTTTTAGGCAATTATGATCAATTGTTCAATTGATGTACGTCAATTAAATATTTTTTATGTCTTACATTTGAATATTTATATTCTTTTTAAATATTTTTCTTTATTGTATACTTTCTTTTAACATGAGAATGTTTAACACTCTAAGTTTAAGTGTTCAATAGGATAAACCTTCCATTTACTAGGTAATATAAAAATTTTATCTTATTTACTCTATTATTATTAATTTTTGTTTCACTTGAAGAACTTTTTTTGTTTCGCTAAAACAATTTTCGTTATTTTTCAATCATCAACAATGTTGATATTTGAAAAGTTTTCTTAGATCTTTAAGCTATTTTTCATCTTATTATATATTTAATTATATATTTGTTTTCCTTTGTACGGTTTTATTTGAAATTGTTTCTAAGACATATATTTAATAATATTTTAATATTTTTATTTGTTGTTTATTTTTATCATGTAGAATACTATTTTGATATATTTTATATAAATATTTTTTATTTTCTAATTTATGATCATACTGTAATTTTTTCACTATAATTGTATAAATAAATTTTATTTACTATACTATAAAAATAAAATGTAATTGTCATGAAATCTTTTTATCACCATCTAACATATATTAAAATTCAAAAGATACAAGATCTATGTTAAAAATTTATTACTATTAGTTTAATCTTATTCTTTGCGTGATTTTGATCAAATGTTGTATTATAACTTTTAGTAGGGTATAAAAAAGAGATTCATTAAAATTCAAAAAAATGAAATAAACAAATATTTTAAATATATTTTAATTTGAATAATTCCTTTTATATTTTTTTAAAAATATTTTTAAATTTTATCAACTAGGTTTTATTAATGTTTGAAAATTTAATAAATGTTTTGGTTCTCGTGAAATTTTATTTGATATTCTAATTTGAGAATTATAATTTATTTTTAAATATTTGATATCGAAGAAACAATCATAATCTTAATATTAAATATTTGATAACATTATGTTTTTTTGCCGTGATTTTTCATTATTTTATAAAAAATAATTAATTAATATTGAAATAATAAGAAAGAGAGTACGAATATAAGTATGAATATATACTCGATGAGATGATAATAAGAAAAATTTGATATCCAAATATATAAATGAGATAAACTTTTTTCTTAAAGATAAGTATCAGACAACGAAATCCATCTCATCCCATCTCGTTGCCATCTTAATTATAATCCAATTGATCTTTAAAATTTATTCTTTTGATTGAAGTTTTTGTATCCTTAAATTGCTAGCTCGAGATAAAAGGTCTAATAATTATTTATCTTAAATTTTAGTCACTTATTTTTAAAAACTCGGTTTTCATTTAATGTATAATAAAAATATAGTTTTAGAAGATATAAAAAAGGAAAATGATAAAAGCAGTGAAAAGATATATTTACAAAAAAGGTAATAATTAGTAGAGACTAAATCAAATAAACAATTCGTATGAGTTCAGTAATTTAACCCAAATTAGTAAAAGGCACTCTCTATCAAAGAAGTAAATTTTAAGAATTAATTGAGATTATATTTAAATTTATGTTTTGCCTGAAAAAGTTTTAATTTTAAGAATTATTGGAAACAAATAAAAGTTTATAGTGCCTTTTTTTCAATAATAATAATAATTTTTTTCTTTGGACTTGAGACTTGAATTTTAGCAGTTTTACCTTTTAAGAATATTTTGTACTATGTTAATGTAGAAAAAGTTTTAAATTTAAGAATTATTGGAAACAAATAAAAGTTTATAGTGCCTTTTTTTCAATAATAATAATAATAATTTTTTTTTTCTTTGGACTTGAGACTAGAATTTTAGCAGTTTTACATTTTAAGAATATTTTGTACTATGTTAATGTAGAAAATAACGCAGAAAGAGTCGTATCGCATTAAATTTTATAGTTAGAGAGTCTTTAGCATTATAAGAAAAGTAACACATAACTATTATTATCACACCAGTAGAGATGTTTTTTTTTTTTTTTAATTACAGTTGTGATTTTATTTTATTTTAGGTCGATAATGCAAATTAGATTTTTAATCATTTAGTTATTTATTTGTAAATACTATATATATATATATATTAACTTTCTTAAGTTAATTTTTGTCATCATCACATAGTAAAATGAATATCAATTTTTATTGATTGAAAACTTGATGAGAATAAGTTTTATATTTTATCCAATTCGGAGAGTTTTTATTTATTTGGTAGTTAGAGGTCTTTATTATCGTCAGTAGATCTTTATCAAAAATTTTGGAAGAGTTAAAATAATATAATTTTTTATTATTAAATTATATTATTAATATAATGTTTTAAAAAATGATTTCTCTAATTAAATAATTTGATCATTAGGTTGTATCATTAGTATAATTATTTCAAAAGATATGAAAAAATAAAATATATCTGTTTTCATTTTCATGAAATAGTTTATCTTTTATTACTTTTAAAAAATAAATCTATTATTTTATTTTCCATCCGTATAAATATTTGTTTTCAAAATAATATTAAAAAATTGTTTATCATAATCTAATAAAGAATTTAGACACATAATTATTAAAAAATATATATTATAATCAAGTCACAATTAAAAATTAGTTATAAAAACATATAATACAAATTTTTTCTTATATATTCATAAAAAATAATCTGCAAAAGGCTTGTGAGATAAAAAAGCAGTTAATAACTCTTAAACTAATATTTTATTATCATGTAAGACGATAGGGTTTTACCTTTTTTTCTTCAAGAAAGAAAGAAAACAAATAAGAACTCAAAGAAAAAAAATAATGAGTTTGTGTCTAATTTTCTTTTTGCTTCAAAAACAAAAAGAAAACATATGAGAGTGAGAGATGAATACAATTTGTGAAAAACTAGAAAGGCAATGAGAAGGAAATAAAAAATATCTTAATAAATATTTGCTTTAATTATTTTTGTTGTTTCTGTATTTGTCAAAAAATGTCTAGTAGGTTATCTAGTGTTTTTGTAGACTGAATTTTGTTGAAAATTGAAACGGTTAATAAGGATGATTTGCTTTGTTGGTGCAATTAACATAACCCTAGTATTAATTTTGATAAAAAATCTTTTGATCTGCTTCAAGAAATTTAATAAAAAGAACTAAATTGCATCAACTTTTAAAAAAATTTGAACTAAATTGAGACTAAAAAAAACTAGATGACCAACTTTGTTAAAATTAAAGATTGTGTTGTATAAAAGAAATAAAAAGCCACACAATTTAATTTTCATTAATTTCTAAAATATACTACACATAATTTAAAAAGATTAAAATTTTTTAAAAGAAATATATAATTTAAAAAATATAAATATAATATAAAAAAATATACAAATATACAAATAATTAAAAAAAATCAAAAATATAGGGGGCCATGGCCCCTCCCTGCCCTTTGAATGATCCGTCCCTGGTTATCGCAGGTGTTTATCGCAGGTGTAACTGGATAAAGGAGTTTTTGTTAGATTAGATTTATGATGACTTGTTATTTTTGAAATATTATTATATTTTTTAGGATCTATTTAGGAAGTGAATTACTATTGAAATAATATTGTGTTGCGATTTGATTGAATTGAAGAAATACATGTATGAATGAGTTGAGAAGTAAATGTTAATTTTAAATGAGAATTTTCGACATTTTATAACTATATAGAGTTTGAAGTGGTCTAATTACTTTTCATGAAGTTCTATGGAAAATTCTATTTTAATAGGAGTAGTAAAGTGTTGAGAATAGTTCAAGTGTGAGTCAAAAAGTCTCACATTGAATAGAATAGACAAAATTAAACATTATATAAGAATAAAGACCTATAACACTATTGTCTTTTGGGGTTAAAGTGGTGTCAAATATCTTATATGTATAAGATTAATGTCATATAATCATAAGAGACTCACCCTTGAAAGGAGATTGTTGGAAATAGTCTAAAATAGACAAAATTAAACACTATATAAAAATAAAGACCTAAAATATAACCTCAACTTTTAATATTTGTTCTTTAAACTCACATTAAGTTGGTTTACATTGGTTATTATATATTGTTTAGGTAGTATATGTGCTATTCTATTTCAGATGTATTTAAGAGTTGAGTGGATATTGTATTAGATGATAATTGTAGTTTTAATTGAAACTTAATGCATGTTATAGTAGAAGTCGCAGTCAATTATAGTTTAAAATTTAGTAGAACATTGAGATCTTGTTTGTTAAATTAAATTGTACACAAACTTCATTAAATAGTATTTTGAGTTTTGCCTCGTCAAATTGAGTTTAAATGGTGAAAAGTGGATTTTGTGCAATTAAAAGTTAAAATTTGGTATGTTAAACCATTTATGAGGGTATAACTACAATATTTGTATTTATCGGATAAAGACATTCATTTTTACTCAAGTGAGATATTATCGCTCAAACAAAAGTAAGATAAATAGTTGAACTTTGTTTATGTTAATTTTTGTTTTCCTCAAGAAAAAAAAAACATATCATATTCTTTTAATTTCACTCAACTGAGTTGGTATTGCTGATCAAGCGACATTTTTAAATGTTATTTGTATTCTTTAAGCTTATTTATTCATAGAATTAAGTGATTTTGTGAATTTGAATGGTGTTGTGGTGATTTAAATATTATTGGAATGCGTAAGAAATGAAGTTTACTATAAATGTAGGACGATTCCTTTGTTTGAATATATGTATTAAGGTACAAACTGAGTTTAATGCACGTTCGGAACGTAGATGGTTTCATATATAGAATGTCTGAAACTTACGTCATTGATGTTTGAAATCAATGTTTATGTATCTAATGTACATAAATGGATAAAGTGATAATATTTAGTGACATGCTTAATAGAAATTTTGCTAAATTTTGAATAATATTCTATATCAACTATTTTTTAACTATGTAAATTTCATGCGTTGATTTATGTGTTGATTTATAATTGATGACTGATTAAGAAAATTGAATTAATTTTAATTAAAATATCATAGCTTATATAATTGAATTTGTATACATCTTTATTTTTATTGTTAAGGTTAAAATATATTTTAATTTCAATTTTCATCAAAATTTGTTAAATAAGTTCTAATTTTTTTTTTCAAATAAGTTCTAATTTTCGTTAATTTTATTTAATTTTGTCTCTTTTTACTAACTTCGTTTAAAAATATTAAAAAATATTAAAATTAAAATAAAAAAAATAAAAAAATCATGAAATGTCATGTGGTAGTCATTTTTCATGACCGTTAATAATTTAAATAGTATTAGCAAAAAAGGACAAAATTGAATAAAATTGACGAAAATTGTGAAAAACAAAATTAGGACTGATTTGACAAAACTTGACAAAAATTGAGACAAAAAAGATATTTTAACATATTTATAATAATCATTGTTTATTGTAATATGGAGAAATAAGAATAACAAATCAATTATATTTAATTATTTTTGGGATAAATTTATACATGTTATATGTATATATTTTTTTTTCTTATAACTTTTAATTATGTAAATTGTGTGTTGGATGTTATATGTATGGAGTTTTGATTGGAGTGAGAGTTTTATAATGTTAATTAATTTAATATTTAAAAATAATATTACTAATCAGTAAATTTGCTATTTAATATTATAAACATAATTATTAAATTTGAAAATTTGTGTCAATTATTTTCTAAAAATGGTATATAATTATAATTTGTATTAAGTGGTGTTTTAGTTAACTTTGGAAGTCAACTTGATCCATGTTTGAGATAACTTAGTTGATACATAAAAACAAAATTGAATGCTGAATTAATTAGCATAAAACAATTAGTTGATACACAACAAAATTGAATGCTGAATTAACTAGAATAATACATCTACTAAACGTTATTCCCTTGTATAATGTATTGGTTAGAGTTTTTTTAATCATGGAAAAAAGGTTAAAAAAAAGTAGAATCTGAAATGAACAACAATATTATAACATGTATGGATCAATCACACAAAAATATTAGAAATCCTCAACATATTTACATATATAATAATTATAAGTTAAAGTATATTTTTAATATTTGAACTTAGACACAAAATTAAAATTAATTTTTTTTCAAAATTTTAATATATTTTGATTTTTAAATTTAGAAAAATTAATGAAATTTAGAATATGATTAAGTTAAAATGACTATATTTTTTTAAGTTTAAAAATTAAAATATAATAAATTTTTAGGCAAAATTAAATTTTAATTTTATGTCAAAATCAAGATACTGAAAACATATTTACTTATGTAATTATTGAATATAGATAATGAACTATAAATGCTTATTATGTTTTCGGTTTTTAATCGCATAAAAAAAAACACAGTTGATATAAAACATAAGAATTCTTTGAACTAAACATAATCACAAAGTTAACTAATTTTGAATATATTATTCTCTCATGTCTTACCTTTCAATATTGAGTTACATTGTTTTCATTTTAGTAACGAATTTAGCAAGAGTATTTGACCAATCCCATAACAACCAGCTCAATCAAACAATTACCAAAGAAAACTTTCCTTCAAAACTCAAAAGGGATGAACAGTTTTTCATAAATTTGCAGGTTGTTGTCATTATCGTAATATTAAATTTACATAACAATCGAAGATTTATTTACTTGTTTGGGGTGTTGGAGAGAATCCATTGATGATTTCTTAGATTTGCAACAAAATTTCATTGATGAAATAAAATAAGCTCCGACAATAACATCCTAGGACAAATGTGTAATTCGAAAATGCCAGAGAAGCGTGTGTAGGGATTACCTTATTGGGCAATGTCCCACCCGCGTTGCCACTAATAGCAAAATTAATACAAAGATTAATTTCAAGAATCGATCTTTACTTTTTCTTTACCAATATTTTGTCGATTTTGGGCATGCATCATACACCATTCAGTGTTTTTTCATTGAATTCATGCGTTACCAAGAAGGAAAAAAAGTTGGCATTAGCAAATAAAGAAGATATCACGGACGCACACAGAGACTACAACACAGCTAAACACGGATTCATTATGAGTTGATGATTATGTTGGTTGAGAGACTTTTGGTGTCATTGTCTTCATATCTCTCTTATTATCTCTCCTTTGTCTTTCATCAATGCTTTAGCTGCCATCTATTGTCTACGACTTCCTCATCTCTTGTTTTTACATTACAACAACAAAGTAGCGGCTTTTGAAGAACGGGTCCTATCTCTTTGTTTGTGTGGTTTGTGGCCACGTTTTCTACGCATCTCTCTCTTTACCACCCCAAAATGCGTTTTTTTCGCCAACTCTATGTACTTGATTCAGATTCGCTTCTTCATCCTCCTTTTCTACAATCCTCAGATTTGTAACGTGCCCAGAGCTTAAAACACCAAGTGGGTCTGTTTTACAGCTTAAAAAGTTTGTGTCTTGGGATGAAATTTCTTTGCTTTTGGTCTTGCCAGTGCCCTATGAGATAGATTCTACACGGGAAAAAGACAGCAGAGGCATTGTGGCTCCTTTGCGGCACCAATCATTGCAGTGGGTTTGAGCAGAGATGGTAACCACCAGAAATATTGTGTTGCTGCTGCTTTCTATTACTGTTGTTGCTCCGATTGTGCTCTACACTGAACGTCTTGGCACATTCAACTATCCCTTTGGTATTTCTCTCTCCTTTTCTTCATTTATTGGAAACTGCTAACAAATGGTTCTAATTTCTCCTATGCTTTTGCAATGAGCTAAATTCTTTGTTTGTCTGGTTTGTCTTTTGTATGGGGTTTGCAGCTGAGCAGGAGTTTATTGAAGCTGTAACTGCTTTTGTGAGTAATATACCTGATAGTGATAGATAAATTGAATTTTTGTTTAAGCAGAATGAGATCTCTGACTTAGTGGATTTTCTATTGTTATGATGTCTCAGGCCGTCAATGCAGCAGATTCTGGCCATTTGAATCTCCTGCCCCAGGCATATTTTCCTTCTTTCTTTTTCCTTTTACTCCACAACGCAACTTTGTGATGAAATTTTTCTTTTATGGCTGGCAACTGCATGTGTGGGTGAACTAAATCCTTGATAATTTCTCCGAAAACAGGAATTTTCTGCTGCCCTTGAGGAACCAAGTGAGGTTGTACATATCGAGGACACTACAAACACAAAGAATTTGCCTCGTGGTATTTTGTTTGTTCTTCTTGTTCAGCAAGATTTTTTTTTCTCCCCGTCTCTGTTGGGCTTCTATTTCTTGTAATTTTCACTATTGTCTATGATATTGTTTGGTTGGCCCAGGCTTTCTCTTTTCCAAACCGGGGGAGCATGCATCTGCGAGGGTATTGTCAGCTACAAATGAGGAAGGTCAAACTATAGGTGAGAACCCCATCAAACTGGTGACCGATGGAATTAAGAGAGGAAATCAAAGCAGCAACCTGGAGAAATATGATACAACCGGTGATAGTGTAAATGGGGAAGATGCTATTGATGTTGATGACAATGAAGGGAAACTAGCTAAATCTTTTGATGCTTCTGATCAAGCATCTGAAACCATGGTATGCGATATATGTGCCTCTTGATTTTTCTGCTTGTTTCTTTGCTCAGTTTGAGTTCAAAAGTTCCTATAAGATTTTGGTCATGCTAAACAAATTATGTGCATCTAGTGCATGTATGTCTAGTAGCTGGTTACTTGAATGCTTCTGGTGCTTGAACCCCGAATTGATAATGCTATGAGGAATTTAAGATCAAGCTGTTTTGTTTCCATTGCTTGCTATACTTCATTCTTAATTGAAAATGTGTTCATGTTTGAATGCTCTTTTTGTCAAGATGATACCATTGTAATCTAAAAATGCAGGTTTTTATGCCCTTGATGAGCACATCTTGGACCAAATTTATTTACATATCTGGTTGAGACCGAAATATAGCAGATAGGGTTTAGAGTGCAATTGTGGCAGTGTAATTATGTTAAGAAACATATATACGTTGGTTGAGTTCAACCCTTTTTCTTCTCTCACTCTCTTATTTGGCTTTCATAAATATGTTCCTTTTAGAGCTTCAGAAAAAGCTCGAGTAAAGAGGCTATCAATATGAGTAAAACTAGAACTCCTAATCTGTGGTCGTGTTTCCTGGATCACACTTATATAGTTTTAATTATTTCTTTCCCGGGCCTGCTGAACAAGGAAAAGGAACAAAGTGTTGCCATCACTGCTCTTTACTTTATTTTCTTAGCTTGCATATTCAGAAAAAAATATCACATTATATTAATATAATAAATGTTAAACAACCTCAATATAGGTTGAAGTTTTCTTCTTTACATTTGGTGCATCCTCTTTCAGGACACTAAGCAGGAGCAACAGCATACTGAATCTTCTGGTCAAATAACTAAGAAAGGACCCTCATCATTGGAAACTGATAAGCATAATGACCTAAAACCAGCTGATGCTCGACTGAGACAACTAAAAGATCAGCTCATCCAGGCCAAGGTATTTCTTTCCCTTCAGGTAATAAGGAACATTCCCCATATCACTCGAGAGCTTCGATTACGGGTGAAGGAAGTCTCACGAACACTGGGAGATGCAACCAAAGATTCTGATTTACCAAGGAAGTAAGTGTAGCTTAAAGAATCTTGTTATATATGTCGGGTTTTCATGTTTTTATAACTCATTAGTTTTTCATCTTTTAAGTTTATCGCACATGTTGAGTAGTTCAATTCTGCACTGAGCTACATTTTATTATTCAGTCTTTAGTCTTATTTTTTACTCTTTACTAATGCAGTGCAAATGAGAGAATGAAGGCAATGGAGCAAACATTGCTAAAAGGAAGGCAAGTTCAAAATGATTGTGCTTCTGCTGTGAAGAAGCTTAGGGCTATGCTCCACTCAACAGAGGAGCAGCTTCGTGTGCACAAGAAGCAGACCATGTTCTTATCACAGTTGATAGCAAAAACATTGCCTAAAGGTCTCCATTGTCTTCCATTGCGCCTTACATCTGAGTATTATAGCTTGAATACTTCTCAGCAACAATTCCCAAACCAACAGAAGTTAGAAGACCCTCAACTATACCATTATGCTATATTTTCAGACAACATATTGGCAACAGCTGTTGTTGTGAATTCTACTGTTTCCCATGCCAAGGTAAATTATTTTCGCAGAAATTTCTTAGGTAGTTTTTATCTCCCAGGCTTATGAAACACCAATGAAAATTTGGTTTGTTTTTGCAGTTACTGTAATACTGTCTCTATTTTGACTCAGAAATTCGTTTCCATTTCTTCTGCCTCCTATAGTTAGTGAAGAATTAAGAATGAAAAGAAAGAAACTGGGGCTATTTGATATTAACAGTGGCTGTGCCATTTTGGATCATATCATTAAGCATGTTACATTAATAAATTTTCAGGACACCTCAAAACATGTTTTCCACATCGTCACTGATAGGCTCAATTATGCGGCAATGAGGATGTGGTTTTTGGTGAATCCACCACGGAAGGCAACCATTCAAGTTCAGAACATTGAAGACTTTACATGGTTGAATTCGAGTTACAGTCCAGTTCTTAAGCAGTTGGGTTCTCCTACTATGATAGATTTTTACTTTAAGACTCAACGGGCAAATTCTGATTCGAACTTAAAGTTCCGGAATCCGAAATATTTATCTATATTGAACCACCTTCGTTTCTACCTGCCTGAGATCTTTCCAAAGCTCAACAAAGTGTTATTCTTAGATGATGATATAGTTGTGCAGAAGGATCTGACAGGTCTTTGGTCAATTGATTTGAAGGGCAATGTTAATGGTGCAGTAGAAACTTGTCAACAAAGTTTCCATCGTTTTGATCGCTATCTCAATTTCTCAAATCCTCTTATTGCAAAGAATTTTGATCCTCGTGCATGTGGATGGGCATACGGCATGAATATTTTTGATTTGGTTCAATGGAAGAAGCAAAACATCACCGAGGTGTACCACAATTGGCAGAAGCTGGTAAGCAAAACGCATTGTTTTCCATTTTCTTTATCATGACGGTTACTTTCTTCTACTTCCCTTACATCTCTTGTGTGTCCTTACAACTGTATTTCTCTCTGGAATTCAATCTACCATGCACTTTTGTTGTGCTTAATCTCGGCACTGTTCTCTGCTGAATATTAAAAATACACTTATGTTAGTATTTTAAAACATCAGTGTAAAGGAACAATAAATGAAAACTCAACAGATAATTCAAATTCATTTTGTTTCTTTCTGATTTGAACTCTGAACTGATGTTTCCTTTGTAACTAAACTGATATACAGAATGAAGATAGACAACTGTGGAAGCTAGGAACACTGCCACCAGGTCTTATAACATTCTGGAAACGCACTTTTCCACTGCACCGTTCTTGGCATGTCTTAGGTCTAGGCTACAACCCCAATACCAACCAAAAGGAAATTGAACGGGCTGCTGTTATACACTACAATGGAAACATGAAACCATGGCTTGAGATCACTATTCCCAAGTTTCGAGGTTATTGGACAAAATATGTTGACCATGATCTTGTGTATTTGCGAGAATGCAACATCAATGCATAGATGATACATTCAATTTTCAAAGTTTTCTTGGCATTTGGTATGTTCTTATAGGTCTGCAACTCCATGTGTAGAGCTTGTATTCTGTTACAGCTTCATGAGTATCTTGTTATAGGTATGCAACATCAGTTAAAATCAAATCGCATAGATACATACCTGCAGAGACATTTCTACCTCTGTACATGTAAATGGAATGTTAGTGTTATTTAAATTCCTTTCGGTTTACTAGCGCTTCTAATCCTTATTAGTTGAATGGAAGAAAAACATTTTGTGGGCATGCACCGACAATTTAGTACCACTGACTCAACTGAAACAAAAAAAGATTGTGTGGGGTGAATATGTCACATCACATTCAAAGCAGGGTCCCATATACAGGTTGGGGTTTGAAAAACAAAGGATTTTGTGAGTTATGATCACGTGGTGGTGGAACCCTCTGCTTCTTCATTGATCACATCACATTGTAAGCGTGTGTATTGCTATTACTGATTTATGTTTATGTGAAGTTCTGAGAACACCCAAACACCCTCATTCAGTGACCTTAATATGGATGATTACAGGGATTTGAATAGCGTTAAGGAATTCAGAGTATGATCAACTATTTTCTCTCTGGTACGGTGAGGTGAGGTGTCCGTGTCAAACTTTTTTTTTATCAACAATAAAATTATATATAAAATAAAGAGCACTTAGGATGCTTTACACATACAAAGATAAAAGTCAAAATTACAGAAAATTAAAATAGAATGTAACACTTATAATTTACTATAAAAAAAAAAGATATCAGTTTATCATAATTATCCTACAACCAAAAAGACTATTTATGGGATTCTAAATATGCATAAGCAACAAGACGAAAAATATTTGATTTACCTAAGGAAATGAAAAAAAAATAATAACAATAATTAAATATGAATTTAATTCTTATAATTTAATGTCTTTCATTTTTAGTTTTTTATAATTTTCTTTCATCCTTTAGTTTAAACGAATGATGGAAAATGAAAAGGTAAAAACATGAAAAATAAAACAATTTGGTGTAGAAAAAAGGAAATAAGATATGTAAAAGGTAATGCATTATTTATTATTGTTATTCTGAAAAAGTATAAATATTGATAAAATAGTAATCATACAGTCAATTATACCAAACACGTAAGATATGTAATGTAGTATAAATATCTATAAATTATTAGCAATATCGACGGTTTTTCTTTCACATTCACATGAAAAATTAAACCTATCTTATAACGTGTTTTTTTTTTTTTTCTCATTTTCGGGTCTTAATTCGTTGTTTGCGTAAAACAAGTGATTAGTTTTTTCAAAGCAGATGTAAAAATGTATAGACTAAAATTACGAAGCCCAATAAATTATTTAAATCTTAAATATAAGCGATAAACTTAATTTAAAATTAATTTATGGAGACTAAAGATAAATTTGAGTCTAAACATGATGGGTGACTGAAATCAAACCCTGAAATTTTGTAGGAGGAAAATATTGTTAAAAGCACATATGTCCAGTGACGGAGGATGCAAGGGGTAGACGGGTGCCAATTTTTTTTATTTTTTTTTCATTATTTTTCATTTAATTTTTTTTAAATCTTTTAAATCTTTTAAATTTTTTATACTTTTTTAAATTAAATAATATTATATTCAAAATTAATAAAAATTAAATTAAGTATTTTTTATTTATTTTATAAAATATACTAATAAATAATAAAATATAAAATTAAATATATAAGAAAACAAAATTATTAAGATATTTTTTATTTTCTCTCTTATTATCTTTTGAGTTTTTCATATGTTGTATTCTTCTTTTATGTTTATTTATTTTCTTTTGTTACTAAAAGAAAGTTAGGTATAAATTCAGTATTTCTCTCCTCATCTTTTTATATTTTCTCTTCCATTGTTAAATAAATAAATAAGGTAACTTTCTCTTGTCTCACTTGATAATGAACTATTTGTTTAACATTTAACATTATTTTTATCTTATGACCTTTTTGTATATTAATTTTTTATTAATATAGAAGAAAAAACAATGTACTATGTGATTTTTCATAGTCAATTTTTAATTGTAACTTGATTATCATAGTTTTTTTTAATAATTATGTCTCAACTTTTAATTAGATTATGATAAATTATTTTTTAGTCTTAAACTTATTTTTTAAAAAGATATATTAATGAAAAACAAAAGAATAAATTTATTTTTTAAAATTGATAGAGAAACTACAGGTGAAGATGAAAACATGACAATATGGTTATTTATCACATAACAATGAAATGAAAACTTGTGAATATTTTTTGAATCAAATGTATGTTAATAAAACAGAAGATGAATATTTTGCAGATAATATGATTATTTACATCGAAAAAAGTTAACTAAAAAATCTAATTATAATTAAATTACCATGAGTTCAAAAATATGAAAAAATGATAGACATTCCTTTAGATTGTGTAATTTCTTTGATAAATATATATGTACTAGACCATGTATTCATTTTTATTGAATTAGTCACAATAATATTAAATATATAAATTTTGAGTATATTATTTTGGCTCCCCAAAAATTTTGGTGAAGATCCGCCATTGCATATGTGACGTAACTAATGTGGAAGCAGCACGACTTCCGAGCTAATAAGGTGTCCATGTATTCATTGTAAGCACGTAACACGTAAGTACTTCACTTCACAAGTTTATGGACTAAAGTAGAATACTCCTAACTTTATGTTTTAATTTAGGTGAATAAAAATCAACTTCAGATTCAAAACAGTTTGATGTAGTGGCAGATCTCGATGAAAATTGTTTGGAAAGCTAAAATAATACGTCCAAAATTTACATATTTTTTTATTGTCACTAATAAAATAAAATTAAATACATAATTTAGTATAACAATAATTAAAAAAGAAATCACACATTTAAAAAATTGTCAAAAGAAAATTCAATAATAATCAAACAACACTTAAAATCCAGTTATAAAAAACACAAAGTACAATACTTTACTATCATAAAATGAAAAATTAATATACAAGAAGCTGATTAAACTAATATTTTACTATCAAGTGAGACAAGAGATAATTACTTTCTTTTTTATTTCTTCAAGAATGGAAGAAAACCGTTGAAAGATGAGAGCAAAAATAATAAATCTTTTTCTCTTAGGAAACAAAAGAAGATAGGTGAGAACAATTTATAAGAAACTCAACATATAATGGAACTACAACTAAAATTTAATTATAAAAAAAACACACAGTATAATTTTTTTCTTCTATGTTCATAAAATAAAAAATGAATATAAAACAGACTCATTAAATAAATTATTAAACTAATATTTCACCAATGAGACCAAAAAATTACTTTCTTCTTTTTTTCTCCTTGAGTATGGAAGAGAACAGAGGAGAAATAAGAGCAAAAATGTTAGATCTTTTTCTCTTCAAAACCAAAAGAAAACACTTGAGAATTAGATATGAGAACAATTTGTGAAAAACTCAAAACATATAATGGAACCACAATTAAGATTCGGTTATAAAAAAACACACAGTACAATATTTTTTTCTATATTCATGAAATAAACAATTAATATAAAAGATGATCATTAAATAAATTATTAAACTAATATTTCATTATCAATTGAGACCAAAGAATTATCTTCTTCTTTACTTCCATGATAATGGAAGGAAGATGACAGAAGATAAATAAGAGCAAAAATAATAGATCTTTTTCTCTTCAAAAATAAGAAAAAACAAGTGGAAATAGAATACGAAAACTGTTTGAAACTCAAACCATAATAAATAAAAAAATAAAAAAAATATCTTAATAAATCTTTATATTCTTTATTTTTTATTATATTTAATTTTATATTTAATTATTTATTAACATTAATTAGAATGTTTATAAAAAAAATAAAATATTTGATTTAGTTATAATATATATTTTTTAATATTTATAATATATAAAAAAATTAAAACTTTGGGAGACATGGCCCTCCCTACACCAACAGTACTCCGCCACTTATTTGATGTGGTGAATGTAATATATGTCAGCTTTAAACTTTCCCGTCCGTTTGAAGTAATAATAATTTATATTATATATATATATATATATAGATATATATATATATATTATAAATTAATTTTATCTTTAATCCATAAAGATATCATTTAAAGTATAAATACAGTATTAGCTTTGAAGGTAGAAACTAAATATATTAGCATTAGCTTTAGAGGTAGAAACTGGAGTATATTTTTTGTTTGTGTATGCGGCAGCGTACCTACTCTTTCAGTTGATCCTAAAAAGACATTATTGTAAATAATATTTATACATAAGCATCTTCAAGAAGGCATCTAACAAATTTTCTCCTACCCTGTAGACCTATAGATTTTACTTTCAAAGATAAAAAAAATTCAATACATAAATGAAAGAAGCAATTTTGAATGAGCTTTTTGTAAGCAACTTTAATCGGGTGTTGGTGTTCGTCCAAGGCTAACAGCAATCAATCATGGTTGTAATCATACTCTACAAAGTCGGTATATAATGCAGTGCCATCATCTGCTTGATGAAGTAGGGAAAAACAGTCATCACAAAAATAACAAGGGTTTTCTGGTGTCCACTTGTCATCCACAGTGATCTTTGTAGCTCTGAATATCTTGCAAACACTACACTTCTGAAAACGCAACTTCAGTTGAAACGTGACTATTGGATAGAGAGCTCGATTATGCACGTCATCGGGATGAATTAACCTCATATCTCGTATCACTAAGGTATGGGTGCAGTTACCCTGCAGGTTTCACGCAGAGAACAATTCACAACATAAAAGAAAAACTACAAAGTATATCTCACATGAAAAAATTACAAATATATATAAAAATAATACTCTCAAACTGGTATGAAACATCCTCTTTGTGGAATTTAATGTTATTTTCTTCTTTTTTATCTTGTATCCCGCTTTAAGGTTAGGTTTAAGGTAAGTGTCTAGCCTCTTCTTGTAACCACACACACACACATCAATAGAAGGTAAAATAGTATAAGTTGAATATCATGTACTTTCTCCATCATATTTATTTAAGTTGTTCTCCTGGTTCTGTCCTTTTGGGCATGATTATGTCCTTGTTCTCCTGGTTTGTTGGCAGTGGCTGAAGGCTAGGGTGTATGGATACTTATTTAAAGAACATATTTTACTCAATTAAACCAACAGACTACATCTAGCATCAAGTGCCACAGGTGAAACCATGGTATTTGACATTATAAAACCCCCCTTCATATACCATACCTATTAATCTGAGACAGAAAAAATAATGTACCTGATGACAATAGAGATATCCAGCACCAAGTCGAAAGCTTAAGTCACAAAAACGTAACTTATGCATCTCAATGGATCTAAAGTGAGGCAACTGTGATGCAGATTGTTCACCCATGATTGCCTTTTGTTTCTTTTGCAGCTCCCCAGTTATAATATATTCCCATTTCTTTTGTGCCTCCTCCTTGGAGTTTTGGAGCCAATCCAAAATAGGTCTTGTGAGATCAATAGCGGATGGATCCCTCAAATCAGGGCAGAATACATCCTACAGAGAAATAGCTTGTCGTCAAATTCAAAGAAAAAATAATTAGCATATTAACATCATAAGAAGATAAGAATAAGTGATCATGCATACTTCTATGAGAAAATATCCAGAAGGATCATGCTGCCCAGCTTTGTGCATCAACTGGTCTGTTGAGCAAAAGATCTTGTCCCTTAGTGCAGTTAACATCTGTCCTCCAAGAACTAATAACTCCTGGATCTACCCAAAAATTAAAGAACAGATATCCTACTGGTTAAACAGCTATTTCAGAATGGTAGCGATTCATGATTCCTTCAACAAATCAGATATAAAATTTCAATTTAGTTCATATCAGCATGGTATTCAATACTGTCAAAACCGTGGTGGGTGCTCATTGTGTATAAGTTCTATATTTGTCTCCTTAGAATTAGCTGTCCATATTTTTTAAAATAACCAGCATGTTGATGCATTTATAGGTCCAATGACCTGATAATTTATACAATAAAGTAGAATATTAGTCCTTCTAAATTTGAGAAATACCTTGGTACCCTTGCGAACATTATGGTACACCTCCACAAACAAAACAACTTCAGGATACTGCACAGGTACGTGTTCCTGAAGGTTGACTGCGTTGACCTGCCAAACATTAATCTAAAATATAATGGGGATTATAAATAAGAAAATATGTGGGGAAATGCATAAAACTCATTCCTGTTTGGACATGTTTACAATATCAACTTTGCACTTGCAGCCATTCAGACAGGGCAAAACCAACTTTAGTCAGTTGCAAGAACGGAACTATAACACCCAACAAAAGGAACTCCTGATACAATTTCTAATTGAATTTCATGTTTTAGTTGAATATAATTTCTCATGAACTCTCGTGTTTTATACGTCTTTACTTCAAGATAAAATAATTAATCCAATTGAGAAAGGAATATATATTAGGCAAGCCAAAAGCTTAGAAGGTACACATATGAGAGGCTATAATAACTAACTGCTTTAACTTATCTGAAAGTTGGATTCATCAGTAAAATGTTTCAAATTGAAGAAACAATCTCAATAGCAACAATAATCATATAAGATTTTGAAGTAACCTTTCTGGTGGAACTCATAGACCTAAGAGTCCTCATCCTTTCTGTCTTAGTTGATTTATGTGCAGCTTCATTGATCTTGAAAGCAGGACTGCACAAAGACAAGATACATGAAATCAGACCTTATATACAAAATAGAATAATCACTAAATATTAGCAATACCAACTTAAATGAATGAAGTTTGACGGCTGCTTTGTCTTCTTCCTGCTTCTGTTTGATTCTCACCACATGCTCCACCTTTTCTATACAGTCAATCTGAAAATTAATTATACATAAGAAGAGATACATAACAACACCCCCACCTTCAACCCAAAAAAAATTGTTAAGGCTTTATGATTGACTTGACAACACATTCGATTCTAAACAACATTTTGGAAGCTAAATGGTCCAGAGATCTGAACACGTATTCATGTCTAGGTCCTGTGTGAAACAGTTTTAAACAATTTGAAAAGTCTAACTAAACTATTCTAACAACATTGTCAAAATTATGACAGCATAAAAATAAATTGAAAATGGTTATGGTGTATGAATCATGAACACACTTAATATGCTTATTCAGTTATCCTAAACTTGGACACTTTATTTTCAACTGACATGTACCACCATCAACTAGGCCAAGCTGCAATGAACGTTGTCACGTGTTTATTACTTGTACCCCTACATTCTTACCATGAATATATTGTAACTAACAGAATATTCTCCAGGCTAGACTTTAGGACAAAATATCTTGCAATCGTTCATGTATTTATAAAGAACTGGATTTGTTAATTTAATGACATAAAGGCCAGAGAACAGTACCAAAAACCTTTCTTCAGTCTTTTTCATGATATCACTTTATCTTTGACATTGTATCAGAGACTATATATATCATTTCTGGGGTTTTGGTGGCAGTTGAAGGGGAATCCCTACCATTTTCTTAGTTTTCACCATGTATTGCCAGTCTAGCAGGTATTATGAAGGGAGTATTGAACAGTACCACATTTTGTTTGTCTCAATTATTTAGGAGCAATTTAAGTTTTTTGACATTTTGGTAGGAGCAAAAGAATAACAATTGAAACTGAATGATATAGTTTTCTTTCTAATCCAAAAGAAACTTAAAAACTTAAATTCATAACTTAGAATGACTAATTCTCAACTTCTAATACATGTAATAAACTTTTATCTCATTTCAGGCATTAAACTGACAAGAGCAATATAAGTATCAAATAGTTATAGGGAAACATAAATGTTTTTAGAGAATTAGCTTACGTCGAGAACAGAATTATTTGTTCCACTTCTCTTTCTTTTTGATTTCTTCTCACCACACCTGCAGCCAAATCCACCAACAATTCTTAACTGACAAGTTCAGACCGCATGTAATGAATAGGTGCACATTCTTAGTCATTGTTAGGTTTCCAGCAGAGCACTTACAGAGATTCAATACAAGTATAAGAAAACTACTTAATTCTCTACCACTTGATAAAAGATCACAAAAAAATGAAGTTACAACCATATCTGCAGGAAATTACACACACAGATTAGGCTAAGTTATCAATATTAGATATTGGCATTGAGAGGCCAACTCTAAAACTGCTAAAGCAGGCTAAAGTAAAGCAGGATGGTCAATATTTTAAATATTATGATACAAACTAAATAATTGATATTACACATATAAATACTCAAAAACAAAAATAAAGAAAGGAATCCATGATGAACAATAAACACTCATAATCACAATCAATCTGGGAGCAATAAAGGCATAGCAATGAAAGATGATGGTGAAATTAATGGGAAAAAACACATTACAAATTATATTCAAATTACCAAAATGTGAACTAGGAAGTTTAAATAAGAAAGAAAGAATAGAATAAAACACGGAAAAGAAAATTGCTGTGTAACGGAAGGTGAATGTCTTGTAACAGTAAACTTTTTCGTCTAAGTGTCAGGATTTTATTGAGTCGTACCCATAATGGCCATGTACAAAGTATGCATACATGATGGATATACTTAGATAAACGTCATAATTAGTTTTTCAAGAAAAACTGGGTAAACTGTTTGGGCGTAACATCAATGAGATTAGGTGCAGGATGACATAAGACTGGGCATATGTTGGTGACTAGCTAGATCTTTTCCCCCTCCAAAAAGATGACAATTTTCAATTGGCATATAGAAGATTTTCTTCTTTCTCTCAATTTCCCATTCTTGGTTACCCACTAATCAAACTAAGCCATCCTTGCAACAAGAGCAACAGCAACCATAACAACAACAAAAAGAAGAAAAAAAGAATGACCTTGCATTGGGTTGGTCTGGAAGAGGAGGATGATTTTCATCGTTCTCCGAACCCTGTAATATCACTTCCATTACTAATGTCAAGGAGTGAAACCTAAAGAACTCCAGCAATGGAATAAAAAAAAACAGCATAGGCTAGTGCATGTGTATAATACCTTAAATACTTCTTTGAGAGCCATATCCATCAACTGGTCCTCGGTAAATATTTTAAGGTCATCCACCCTGCAAAGACAATCATCATAAATTAATGGTGACCCGAGAAAGACGGTAGTGGTAGAGAGGAACAATCCATACGAGATATCAAGGTGAGAGAAATCTTCAGACAATTCGGCCTCAAGATTCTGCAAGAAAAGGAATAAATTAGAAGGAAAAGATGAAAGGGAGGGAAGAGAAGAGAGATAATGAGCCAACCTGAAGTTCAGAAAGAAGAGAAGTCTGAAAGTGAGGAACCCTAGTGGAGGGGCCGACCATGTTGGGAACGTAAATGGGTCCACCTCTCGGAATTGGAATGGAGAGATCGCATTCTGCTGCCTCTGGAATTGAACAATCCATTCCTCCTTCTCACTGATATAATCAAGTTTCAGAGAACCACTTCTGAAATTTAGGCAGTGACTGTGTATAATATATATTGTATTCTCAATCAACAGGTAGGAAGATATTGCCGGGACAGTCCACACTAATAAATACAAGTATTTTAGCCCCTACACTGTACGGATCAATCATCCATGTAAAAGTTTTATCATAATTAATTACTGTAAAAATGCAAAAAATTATTTACATAATGAATAAAAATAAATATGTCAAATTACCAAGATAAAGTTTAACAACTTTGTTCCATAAAAGAAATTAAATACATTTGAATATAACAATTAGCAACATAAAAAACTAATATAACTAAAATTATGGGATAACAGAATTTCTTTGAAAACAACATTCTTCTTAAGTTCCCATTTTTCCCTATTGTTGTTTCATGATTATCAACCCACTTAAATCTTCCACACAGTTATATTACCTGTTAAAGTAATAAATATTATTTTGTCTAAACTGGTTTCTTAATCAAATTAATAAGAAAAATATTTTTCAAAAAATTACATCAAACATAGAGAATGTTAATAAACATGTAATAAAGGCCTTATTAAATATAGTGTTGAAGAGTAAAACTAGAGTGAAGATAAATAAAAATATAGTATTTCGATTTTAAATATATAATTAAAGCAAAATTAAGAATATATTTACTAAAAAGTCAATTAAAATATTTTATAATTTTAAATTAATGTAAATATGTTTTTATTTTTTACTTTAAATATTTATTCAATTTAAAAATTAATTTCATAAAAATATTGAACAAAAAAAAATGTTATTGGAGTTTTTTTACTCTAGAACTTTTTAAAATGAAGTTCAAGAAAATTTTTCAAGTGAATATTTTGAAGGCTTGTTTACAAAACAAGGGTCAAATTTAATAAAATGAATCATGTATCCTAGATTAATTGACTATATGGCTGGCAAATGTCTTGAATTATTTTCATTGGGAAAAGGGAGAAACTATCTCATCACTCTTAATAGATAAACATAACATCAAAAAATCATTTGTGAATTAAGTGTGCTATGCAGAAAGTGGATTCACATAGTTGATCTTTGTTAATAGATGGAATATTGACACATTAGGACATGATATTTATTAACATTTCACGTGCCAGTGTACTATTATATTATTTTTATATTTAGTAAATATGACATTAAGTGAAACAATCAGATAAAGGTTCAAAGTTACAAGGAGAAGGAGAGGAACTGAGAGGAATGGAGGGAAAATCCCTCCTCATCCCTCTTTTTCTTTTTGTCAGCAAGAGAAAATGATATGATCTATCTTAGAATAGGATTTGGCTTAACCCAACCCAATAAGACCAACCTGCAAAGTGAGAGTTATTCTCCATTTACATACTTTATCTAGACTTTATCTTTAACCAATATGGGACTCAATTTTTTCCAATACACCCTCTCACATCCTATGATATTGGGCTAGGTGAGTAGATAATATAAGAGGTGACCCTTTTTTAAATAGATCTAGTTTAGATTCTCAATTACCATCTTAGAATGTAAATTGAGTCTAACTACAGAACTTAGCTTGTGAGGTGAGAGTCACGCTCCATTTACATACTCATTTCAGGTTCTATCTCTAACAAATGTGAGACTTGATTTTATGTCAGTATGAAAGTAATTTCATCCCAAAACGATAACTATGACCCTATAACTAAATCATAACATAGCCCATAATGGTAGTTCTGACTCTATAAATTTCAGATAACAAAACATCTTCCTTCCATTATCATGCTTAAATTTCAGATTATAACACAATGTTGATAAAAAAAAAATGTTCACCTTCTTTTCATCATGTGTTCAACGCATGAGAAGTATCAAAGTATCAAAAAAATTTAAGAGTCCACGGAGATTTTTATCCTGGCATGGTTTGAAATAACATGAGAAGAGAAACAGTAATATTTCAGCAAAATCAACAAATTATTATTAGTCAATAGCATTTCAATTTGAAGTTTAATCTGTTAAGATTGATCATGAAGAGATCATGTCTCAAAAATTTAAAAAGTAAAAAAAAAAAAAAAAAAAAAAAAATCAAAAAAAAAAAAAAAAAAAAAAAAAAAAAAAAAACTAATGATGCATACATCTTAACAGTAAAATACATCCAAAACACAAACAAGTCAACTAAGCCAGAAGTGGTTTCTAATCAGTTCAGAACTACACAACAAAAACAATACTATTTAAAAATATAGTGTTTGTAACAAAACTCATGATAAATATTTATTCAAATATTATTATGGTTAAACAAAAGGGAGCAACTGTGCTAATGAAGCTTTAAAAAACCTGATGTAAACTTGTTTTGATTTGCAATTAATTGTTCAAAAACGAAGTCAGCTTTTCCACGGTAATTTCTTCGATTTCCCCAGTAACCTTTTTAACTATTCCTGTATCAAAAGAAAATGTTCTAAAACAGGCAAAAGCTTGAGAATTATATGAACTCAAGAATACAAGTTAAATACAACGAAATCCATGTCCTTCAAATATCAATTACAGAACTGTTCATCATAAGCCCGACAGAAACAAAAACCCAAACCCATCAAGTCAATATATGACCTGACTTCTGTGTGCACAACTTTATATCATTTGATAAGCAACCCCATTCGTATTAACCTTGTTGGCATTCAAAAACCCAAAAGTCTAAATCACTTGTTGAATGTAAATATAAAATGATGAAGTGCTCCACTAAAAGAATTCTTTTGAAATTCAAACTCAATCTAAAACATTTGACGCATATCCTGAACTACATCCAAGAGTTATTGAAAGTTATCCAAGTTACAGATTGAAAATTGAAAAACCTATATAGACCAAAAATATTTAAATTTAGTTGTTGGCCCATTAGTCAAGTGTAACACTTAATCCCTAGATTACTATTGTGGTAGTAAACAAGCAATAAAATCTAGATGTGAATCCCCATGGAATACACAGGTTACACATGAAACTCGTCAGTTAACTTTACTGTGTGACTGACAGGATGCCCCTTATGCTAATTACTGAGTATATAAGACAGGTATGTGAATAAAACATAATTCCTACAGATTGCACATCCCACACCTAAATATTTATCTTGCAAAATTATGCTTTAAATTGAAGTTCTGTTCACTCAAACAAAGGACAAACTTCAGCAGTACCGTGCTTAGGCCTTCCCAAGCTATTACTTTTCCATGGATATTGTCAGGTATGGTGTATAACCATATTTCTACTTTCATATTTTCACATTATAAAAATAAAGTATTGAAGAATAAAAGAGAAGAAAAGTATAGGAGGATAAAAATATATCAAACAAAAAATTAGTTTCCAAGAGCTTTCTAATTATCTTTACATTATATAACAGTCATCAGTTTGTTGAAGAACTGCTCTTAGCCAGTACAGCTCCACGAGGAGAGCTTTCTTCAAAATAATTTACACTTTTCCTGAGTAATGTTTAGTCTCACTCTTGAGATGTATATGTCTCGATATGTGTGTTGAAAGCTACTATTGACTATAGATAAATTCAATTTATAATATATAAGTGCAGATTGCACCTTATAAGTTGGTTCTGTAAGGTTGAATTACATCTAAAATTCACCTCTCAACATGCTATAAAGGACCTTGGTTAAGCCTATCCTAGTAAAGTTTGTCATTTGTAACATTAATGGGTGGTTCAATAATGTCTCAATAGCAAGTGGAACCATAAACCAAATAAAGAACAAACTTCACTAAAATAGGCTCAAGTCATAACTCCGATACTATATTAAGAAGTGGACTTTAAACCTAACTCATCCTAACAAGCTGATTTTGTAGAGTTGAGTTAGACTTAAAATTCACTCCTTATCACTGCTTTTAAAAGGAAAAAATAAAACCTACGTAAATTTCCAAATTAAATATAACCACTCTAACTTTGCAAATGTAGAAAACTAAATTGATTTTTTAACATTTAGAAATATAGAATAAAAACAAACCAGTACAATCTTATTAACGACAAAGAAATTACCTTTTACAAGATATGGAACTTTCAAATTCCCGGCACTCGGTATATCAGAGGTTTTTCGTTATACCGATTAATATAAACACTAACACTCAACATACTAAGGCTGATGCTTTTGCAGCAATATAAATCATACTTTTCTGTCCCAAGTCTTAATTTTGCGAATCTCATATGTCACCGTCTTATCATTTGTCGGTCTCTATGTGTATCTTCCTTTTTTGTGTTAAATTTTTATACAGCGAGGATTTGAGGCATGATTAAGTCAAGACAAATCCAACAGGAAGCAACAGTGTTTCAAATATCAGAAGTATACAAAGAATGATGATCAACAGAAAAGAATATTGATCAGAAACGATTACAATAGCAAGCATATTACAGAATGAACTTCAAGAAGACATCCAAATAAAGGTTTGACAGAGCGAAGTAAATTACCTCGAGACCGTCATTAGCCGAGACACGAATCAAGTCTTCTTCGTTGGTTTCCCCTCGCAGTCCCAAGCGTGAGTGAGAGCTACACAACGGAACGAAAAAATGATTTCTTTTTCTGGAGAAATTGGAAGCTTCTTTGCGACATTGGTTATTCTTATTCTTTATTTCAGATTTAAATATACAGTCCTGAAAATATCACTTTATTTCGACAAATAGTTGTGTGGGGTAAAATTAACCCTAGATTATAGACAAAAGGAAAACTAACAAAATTAAACGATAAATCCAAATTCAAACAAATTAACCTAGACAAAATAAAAATTAGATAGATGAAAGAATGTAATACAGCAACACATCTACAGAACGATAGACTAGGACACTAGGGCAATCCAATGTTGAGATTCAAATATGCAATGGGGCAAGCCATAACCGAGAGTAGGTGGGAGAGATGGAGGGGAATAAACAATCAAAGTGGTGGAGCGAGAGAGATGAGCGATAGACTTCGCGAAGCTAAGCCCGATGGCGGTGAGAAGTTGGAACCGACAGACGACGATTGCTGAGAAGAGGGAAGTCAGAGGAGACGACGAAGAGAGACGTACGTAGCGGCGGTGGTGAGAAGGAAGAACTCAGCCACAACCCGTGTCTGACCCGTTGAAGTCGGGCCGGGCCAGCCCGTTAACACAGCACTCAGGAAATATAGCCCGTCCCGTCCCTGGACTGGCCCAGTCCACCATTATTTATTTTTTTGTTAAATATTGCTTTTGGAATTTTTCTTTTTCCTATTTTGCTTTACAGGATCAAATCGTGACAGTAAATGAGAATGAGACAATTTTTTTTTGTATGGATCCTTCCAGTTGCATGAATTGAATCAAATCGTTATCTTTCTGGCTTCAAGATTGTTGACTGTTAAATCACTATTTTTTTTGTTTCCGTTTTGAAATGCTGTCAAATTTTTATTCATAAACTCGTCTGAAATATATTGAACCTATACACGTCCGAAATCATCGATACATTATTAGAACATAACAAGCGCTAATAATGCATGATTTGAGATTTTTACGAAGATACTCTTTTTTATAACCCGAAAAGTTACAAAAAGTAATAATGTTCATATCAAGTAATAATCACAGTGGGGTAAATCAAAGCCGAAGAGAAACAAATGTTATGCAATTCCTAAAGTAACCTAAAAACCAAGTTGAATTTGGAGAACTACCTAGAAATAGTATTGTAATATTTAATGTTGAAAGAACATTAGAGTTAAAAGATGGATGGAGATAATATAATATAATACAAAAGAGAAAGGGGTGAGAGGTTAGTCTAAGAGGACTTGTGCCTTCGATGGTTTGATCCCTTCATAAGGCAATGCCGCAGGCGTCTGCTTAGAGCTTCCAGCTTCTCAAACCTCTCGCTCTTCGGCTTCTTCACAACGCTTTCATCTTTCTTTTTCTTACTCTTATTCTTCTTCTGCTTCTTCTCATCTTCTTTTGGGTACGACGGTTTCTCTCTAGTGCCACGCATGGGTGTTGCAAACACCTTCACATTATTCTGAAATTGTTTATTTATAAATGAAGCATGTCAGAACTGGTTCTGATTGACATAATCGATGCTACACTACTGAATCACTTCCAATATCATTTTCAATGTATTATTATGTCATACCTGAGAGAGGGTATCATCAGCCCTTAAATCTGCACAACATTCTTCATCACTGCCTCCTAACGAAGAACATCTGCCCCAACTTTCTCTATTTGAGCTAGTATATGAACAGCAATCTTCACCCTCGCCGTTCAGCTTATCCTATCAAATTCAACCATGCCACACTTAAAATAAAGACTGCTAAAATTATAAAATGCCACACTTCAACACAACACTCTATCTCGTGATAAGATCACCTGCACATCCGTGGGTTCATCACGGCCAGTTTCACCATTGCCAACACTATCTTCTCTGAAAAAGGATTCCTGCATTATAAATTTACAAGTGATGAATGAACTAAACATTAAAATGTTGTTTAAATAAAAAGTAATGAACAGGCCCTACTACATCAGTCAGTGGTGTGACGTCCGAAAGAAGTTCTGTAACTGATTTTGTGGTGGAAATTGCTGGAAGCACAGAAGATGAACTTGCAGCATTGGTTGATGCAGACCGCAGACTAGAGAGAATCTCATACAATAAGCTCTAGAATGAAAACAAGAGCAAATTAGTTCCTGTTCTTCAAAAAAAATGCTCACATAACATAAGCTCAATCATATGACCATATCAATACATAACCACATATAGAAATATGTGGGCTTCATTAATTGTCCTTCATTAATTGTTCTAAAATTATATTCATCTTGATAGCACATTGAACTATCTTCATCTAATAGAAAAAGACAAAAATAAGACAGTCAATCTCAATAACAGTGCCTCAAACTTTTGTATCTTCTGCGGTGAGAAAAAACTTCTTCATCTAGTAAGAGCATGTGCACTAATGCTACTGTGGCGATTGGAATACTTAATACGTCTTATGCCATGAGTGCATGTGCAGAGAATCTTTTTTATTAGTTTTCTAACTTAACACGTCTAAATCTTCATTGCCATCATAATAAAGTGGTTTTACTTCCAAACAAACATTCAGTTCACTTTTCTTAATGTTAAGATTTATTTCCATTTTGAAACTTGTTAAGCTCCAGCAAAAAGTAATTTATTAATCAGTCATCTTAACAAAAAAGTTGATGAAAGTATGAAAGTAATGACTAATCGTTTAAAAAAATTATTTTGAGTACTTTTGACCTCTTGTTCCTACTTCCTTCCCCACTTGACTTATCTAACATACCATGATTGAGATGCACTTTGTGCATTAAAATTAATCAAATTTTCCATAAAGCTTCTCAACATCTTGTACATTTAACCTTATTTTCTAATGTTGACTAATACCCAATTTTCTTTTCATTCTTGCACACGTTTCCATTATCGAGCAAGTTCTCATTGAACATGCATTCAATATTCTATACATGCTAAAAATATAGGTTTGAGGTTGGGTAAGATGAATCTGGTATCATGTTTATGCTCTCAAAATGGTTCCAGAAACTGTCATTTTTATCCCCTCAAATCTTCATTAGATGGACATCCTAAAAATTTGCATCTGACAGCCTAATAATATCAAATGTTCTTACAAATTTAAGTGCACTTCCAAACATCAGCTATATTGAATCCCACCTGGTTGATACATCCAATCTTAAATTAACAATAATGTCAATAATAGAATCTTGAAAACAATATTTGAAAGAACCATCCTCCCATTTGATTCTTAAATTTTATAAAGTGCACCATTCCACACTTTCGAACCCTCTTGAACAATCAACTATATGAACACAACAACAAATACGAAAAGGTCACCATTACACAACAAATTATTTTGCAAACGAAGGTGAAATTTAAGAATATCTTCATATGCCATTAGCATAGGCTTTATCCAAAAATGATGAAATAATTTTTTATCATTATCCAATATTTGAAGCAATCAAATAAGGGAACTTCTATCTAACTAAGATCTAATGTGGGGACACTTTTTCCAACAAAATTAATACAGTGAAGGACAACTTAAGCAAGCTTTGCCTAAAATTCCTAATGGTGTGTTTGACTTCTGATAATTGACTATTTATCTTTGTCAAACAGTCTCCACACAATAAATAATAATCAGATTCAGAATGTGCGCACATCTAAAGTGCAAAGGATGCAAATGTGGCAAAACTAGATTTAAGGATCAGACATGCAGGCTGGTTTAGGGACTGGAAATTTAGACAAATATAAGGATTAGAAAATTGCAGCAACAAGTTTCAGATAGATCCATTAGGTCAATGATATAAAGAAAAAAGATAACTTAAGGGGATTGAGGAAGAAGAGGCGAGTAAATAAGGGAAAAAAGTTCAAAGCATCAAAGCTCAAAAAGGAAAATAAGATGAATAAAAAGGCTTAATCAAATTTTAAGTATCTTATAATTTTGGGGATTTTCAATTGAGTCCCTATTAAAAATTTTCACCATATTGAGTACTCGATCTTTATATTAGTTTTTTATTTGAGTATCCACCGTTTGATTTTGCTGTCAATTTGGTAACATAGTTGTTACCTTGCATCAACATAACTTAAGTGTCTCCACATGAAAAATAAAAAAACAATTTAATTAAGTTTTAAGTCCCTCATAGGTTGAGTATAAGGATTAGAAAATTGCAGCAATAAATTTCAGATAGATCCATTAGGTCAATGATGTAAAGAAGTAAGATAAGTTAAGGGGCTTGAGGAAGAACAGGCAAGTAAATAAGAGAAGTTCAAAGCCTCAAAGCTTAAAAGGAAAATGAGATAAAATAAAATTGAGGAATTTAACCAAATTACTTTTGAAATTAATGGAAAATAAAGTCTTGACTTTTCACTCCCTATTTCTATTTCACTTACCCATTTCTTGGCTGTCTTTTCACTAGTTCAGCCAAACTATTGTTCTTTTTATCTTACTTACTTTACCACTTTGGTCTTTTGGCCTTATTTATTCCTCTCTTCTGCTTCTTAAAACCCTTCAACTCATCTGTTGATTTTCCAAAAACTTATACAGTTTTAAACTTTTTACATGGAGGCACATGTGGACATTTCTGAGAACAGACTGGTAGGGTTGGTTGTCACTCGGAGACAATCCATATCTGATGGTTGCTGGACAAAATTGGACGGTTGACAATGCCGAACAACGACAACGAACAAAAACAAGGTAAGGATTGGCAGAGCAGGTCCCACTCTGATACCAATTTGAGAAATTAAAGAAAAGGAGAAAGTGTATTTTGAGAGCTTGAAAAGTTCTCCCTTAGGTAGTCATATGTATTTAGAGTTAATATGTGATACAACGTTGATAGATGAAAGAGTAAAAAACAAGTAATTTAGGTACAACCCAAGCAGCTTTTGAAAAAAGCTTACTTATCCTACTTTGAACCTATCATAACAGATAGAAATAGAGAGAACACCATTAAGAACATTTTTTAAATATACGTTTGGGTTTAACACATTTCCCGTTCTTAATGGTGTCTCCCACCGAAGAACCCACAAAAGAAAGCAGAAAAGCCCAAACAGTGAAAAAAGAAAAAAACAGGTTTGAACCTTTCAAACTGTGATGGAGTTCATACCATTGCCAGGTATTGTCAGAGTGACCATAAGGAGCGACTGTCTGCCATTTGGGGCTTGGGAAACAAAGTCTCCCACAAATGAGGAATGACACAAAATGGTGATTACGGGGCTCAGGTTTACTCATGTAGTCCCTTAGTATTTAGTAAGTTAGTACAAAAACTAAAATATAAATATTAATAATAGAGCAAGTGTCGTCATGCATACAAAATGTGAATCTGACTCCTCACTTATTAACATTAAATTTGATTGATTTTGTTACACAAGACCCAATCTAACAGAAAATTTCTACATAATTTAGAACAAGTGTCGTTTTGGGTCATCATGCATACAAAAATGTGAATCTGACTTTTGACTAATTAACATCGAATTTTGATTGGTTCAGTTCCACAGAGCCCGATCTAACACAAAACTCTAAACAATATAACTGGTTTGGTTTGGATTCTTGGGTCCATCAAGTTGGCCCGACTCAATCAATGCTAACAATGACCCACCACATATCTTAAACATGTTTTAGAGGTTTCAGGCAAGCTATAGCCTAGCAATTTGAGTAAGGTTGGCACTAAGGTCAAGAAAATGTACTACCTAATCTATTAGGGACGGAAATGAGAATGTTAAGGGTTGTGGTTTGCATCTTTTTATGTATCATTTCATTAGTCCACAAGCTGCACTCTAGCCATAATGTGCAAAATCAGCTACATTTCATTAGTCAATTTTAGTTGGTTTTGTATTTTGATAACATTCTACAATTGAAGTGAAGAAAACAAAAAATGGCCAGTAGGCAGCAGTGTTCGTAGGGAATAAATATATTGAGGACAGAATTTAACTGAGCACGAAATCAAGACATGAAATTCTAAATGCTAATTACCTCCTCCACACCAGAACCAAGTTTCAAATTCCCCAAATCATAATATTTCTCAAGCTTATTATGAGCTCTAGGAACATTAGGAGGGCGAAGGACATTGTAGAAGAAAATGGAAACTGAATCATAAAAGAATTGTGGCCGAGAGGAGTTGTGATCACCATCAAATTTTATGACATTTTTATCACCCTACAGAATCAGAAAAAAAGTTAGATGTTTTGTCGGCAAATTAAGAGAAAGTATAAATTGCTTTCAGAATATTTTGTTCTGAAAGATTTGGAATAAATCAATACCGCATAGGATTCAGAGATGAGATCAGAATGGTGGGGCTGAATGAATTTGTCATCACTTGCATGTCCAAATAAAACAGGAATGAATGTCTTTGGTGCAACCTGTGGATTTAAAACACATTAATTCAGACATGGAAAGGAAATAACTCTACTTAAAAATTTGTTTAGGCAGAAAATAAAAACTGTAATGCCCAGATTCCATAGTAAAAATTAGAAAACATTCTAACATGACTAGTGTTCAAAATGTAGGATAATGGGACACCACACACACATATACAAGCCTTGCAAGAAGAGTCATTAAATATTTTTTATATTACATTTTAGGCTATATTTGTTTCTAAAAGTTAGATAAAAAATTGCAAAATTTTATTATACTACTAGTGACCTTGCAAGTGTCCATGCATACTAAAGTGTTTACTCAAGTAGTAACTGAGTTGATAAAAAAAAAAAAAAGTTTTTTAATTGAAGCTACTGAAGACTAGATTGCCTAACACATGTCATAAGGATATAAGGGAGGTGTCGATGTGGGAGATGTGTAAAATACCAAACACCTCAAACGAGGAGTGTCAATGCATCCTTGTCATGGTTAATGGAGTTTACTAATTACATTAATAATTTTAATAATTAAAAAATGTAGAACGCCCAAAATATGCCTTGCCATTCTTCTGAAAAATAAAACAGAACTGCACAACTAATACATACCAGCAAACAATTCAGGTTCATGATATCAAACTTTGCCTTCTTCTCAATAACCCGCCGCATGTACTGTACAGCCATTTTAACCTAATTGAGGCAAATCCAGCAGAATATCAGACCAAATAAACATAGTTGACAGCTATAGGCTTTATATCCATGTTGTTTGAATGTTTTGGAGACAAAAGCAACCACCAAGAAAGTAAATCGAGCAATATCCCCTTAAAAAAAGTTGCACGTAGAGCAACCATTCCAGTCATGCATGTAGTGATATGAGTCTTTAGGGCATGATATCAACGGTCTTTAAAATTATTTGTAGCATAGTAAAATGGGGTAATATGTTAGTGGAGGAACCATAGTTTAACTAGAATTGACTATGAATAACTTTGATACCATATTAAGAAAGTGGAATTTAACTCCAACTCAACCTAAAAGCTGGCTTGGTAAGGTCATATTGGCTTCCACCTATATTATAATTTGACCATATTAATAGTTTTTTATATCCACCCATTTTACTAAATCTACTACAAATAGTTTTAAAGACCTCTGGCAGATATCATGCCCTAAAGATTCATATAGTGATGCATGACTTTTGGGATGGGACCAGATAGAGTCCCTTTTTTCTCTTTTGATTGAGCATTTACTACAAAGGAAGATGGTATAGAGAGAGAGAGAGAGAGAGATTACAGTGAATTTAGGAAGCCGAATTTTATAAACATCCACAAGCTCCATCATAAGATTATATAAATTTGAAAAGGCGCTATCCAACACCATTCCAGCAATAGAAGGATCTTCAGCTCCATAAAGAAGACTGCATCATACCAAAGCAAAAGTGAACAGTCAATGAAACTAGATATATGTGCATAATGGTAGCTCATAACGACATTAATACAGGTAAGGTTGGGAATGTGATATACTACAAAACCTACTAACTTAGACATCAAAATTATGAAAAATGTGCATTCCAAAAGGGGGGTCAGTTATTTTCCTCTTTTTTGTCCCAATTTCTCAAAGGGTGGCGGGTCTTGCAAACAAGTATACTACAAACACTGACTAAGAATTAATGAATAAAAACTTGTATTGGTAATCACGGTGAAGGTATTGATAATATTCCCAAAAAAATTTCACTTTTTATTTCTTCACGAGTGTCCTAAAGACATTTGTTAGCATTCTCCTTACTTGGATAATTAAAAGAATGACTTCCCATAGGAAGGCCTAAACAGTTTTGATCTCACGCAGACAGATATACAAGGAAGATGTATAACTTAGGTCATCAAACTATACTAGAACAAACATTAAAATCATCCACCTAGGACCTTTTTTAGTACGGGGTACACATAGAAACTATAAAGTATAAAAGGTGCAGAAATACTTGTAAAAATCAACATCAAGCAAGTTAGTTGGGAGATTTAATACCTAGTAACTGCACCCATTGACCGTCCCCAAAGTCCTATATGAGATATTTGTTTGTTGCTTCTCAAATATGACACCACCATCTTGAGATCATCTTTCTACCACACAAAGGAATGGACACATATTAGTACTTTCATAAAAGATGGGATAGGCAAAAACTTAAGTTAATAGCCAGAAATTAATAAAGGAATTAAAACATGCATATAGAGATAACTTACTTCGTGCCAGCCTAGACTGACATATTCTCCATCTGATAAACCTGAACCCGAGAAGTCAAGGGTAAAAACAGTAATATTTGAAGGAAGAAGAATTACAGCAGCTTCATTGGCGTCTGCCCTACATCCACTGCATAATTGTACATGTGCACACATATATCACAAGGGAGAATAATAGAATAGCTAAAAAAAATTAAATTTAAAATTTTTTCAAAGCGTCAAGACAAGAGCCCTTTAAATAACAGACACCTGTTTCCATGGCAATATATAACACAAGGAAGAGAAGTATCTTCTGGGAAAGGAGATGGAAGATAGTGGCTACACTTCAAGGTATAGCCTCTGGCATTCTTAAGCTGCAGAATTGGAAAACAGATAATCTAACAGTAAGCAAATAATTGAAATCATGATTTAACTAAATACATATGATGATAATAACAAAAAACCATCAAATAAATGATGTCCATACTTGCCTCCAAATCCTGCCTTTGGTATGTTCGACTTGCAAGGGTGAATTCTTTTTCCCACAGGTACTGGTCAGGATTATACTCCGCCCTGACAAAGTAGATACAGTTGTAACTAAATTTGCTGGAAAAAATAATCACAAGTTGAGAAATGGACATGGATGCAGGGGCACTATTATAGTTATTTACTGGAGTAAAGAAAAAGTTGATAAGATCTACAACGAAGCCTGTCTAACATAGTTGTTTGAAGATGATTGAGTGTGTGCTTGGTTTACAGGTTTGAAAACATTCAAAACATCTCAAGAGAAAAGTATGATTCAAACTTGATTGGGTTGAACAGACATTCAAATACTTACAACTTTAACCTATAAACAAAAATACCCTAAATGAAATTTAAAATCAAATTAAAAAAAACTACTTATTCGAACATAGCTTATCAAGGAAAGAACCAACATATTAAAAAGCTAAAGACGATTTTGATGCATATAAGTACTTTCCCCCTAAATTCTCAACAACTAAGATGACATGGCCATGAAAATTTAATACGATTCTATATTAGTAAAAAGAGGTATGGAAATCAAAGGCAAGAGATAAACATGAAAACAAAAACAAAAAAGTACAGGACACACGTAATTACTAGGGTGGGGAACAAAATAGGAATCCTCTTGTGAAAAGAAAGAGCCCTAATGAATATGGCACAGTTAACATTCTCTTTCATGTAGGCATCATAACAGTACCTGCTTACTTGAATAGTGCCATGCCACCAACCAGAGAGGCAAAAATTAATACCTGGGAGGCCGAATAACGAAATTGATGAATTGTTCAATCATCTTGTTCCTACATGTAGCTCACTGCAACTCCACCTCATCACCTTACAAGTTGACCTCGCTAAGAAGCTCAAAGGCAATTGGCCACACCATCTTCGCAACTCAAAGATCTCAAATCTCACAAATAATTTTTACTCATCAATGTCAATGCCAGACATACAAGCTAAACTGCCAGTGCCCAATTCCTGAGAGAAACGACGCCAGCTTAGAGTGGTATTTGAATTTAAATAACAAAAGAAAAGAAGAAGCAAGAAACCCAGTGGCAGCAGTGGTAAAAAAATTCAAAAATTTACACAGAAGCAGGTCCCAACTAATCATATGAATTGAAGAGAGAGAGTGGAAGAGAGAAAAGAATCTTCAGGCTCAAAAGGCTCTTCCAGATCCAAATGCCCTGAAAAGGAATGCATATCCTAAAACCAGAAAAAGTTACGGTAACCAAAAATTTTCATTCACACACCCCTCCTCAGAAAGAAAAAGAAAAGAAAAGAAAAGTTTAGATTAAACTCCTTGTAGTTGTACCATGATTGCAGGAAAATAAACTTTATTTATCCAATGTCAAAAAAAATTCAAACTTGGATGACTGGGTACACGTCAACTCAACAGAAGGGTCCCAAATGCAAAACAAGAAAGAAAAGTGTTTAAAATGGTAAAAGTTCGTAAAGCAGAAATGTGGGGTAATATAACAGGCACGAATTCCAAGTCAGACGAGATCCCACATCCAAAATACCACATTGAAGCCCATGGATGCAGTTCCCCTCTTACTTTCTCAACAAAAGAAACGGAGAAGCTGCAAAGAATGGGGGAAAAGCAAACAACTTTACCGGAATAAAAAAGTGGGAAGGTGTTAGGACTTACCACCCAAAAGCAAATGCTTGTCTGAAGAAGAAAAAGAAAGAGATGAAATAATGAAAATGGTGGATTGAAAAAGAAGTTGGTTCTTGTTTTTGTTGTTGTTGTTGGTTTTGGTGCTGTGGTTTGTGAGAAGGAGAATTGAATTTGAATGAAAGAAGATGAGAAGTGAAGGAAGATGAGAAATGAATGTAATGTAAGAAAGAAAAGAAGAGCGGTAATAGCCAGCTGTCTTTCTTTCTGTTGAGTAGTGGTTTTTGTTCATCTAAACGTACCTCTTTATTTTCTTAATTAATTACGTAAATGTTGTAACATTGTCCTTTTTCTTCTTTTTATTTTTTTATCTCTTACCCCTTCATGTTCTTATAAAGCTCTACGTGGCCAAGAAATTATAAATATTTTTATATGAAGTAATGTTTGTGTAGTTTATCTAATCATGTAGTTTTTTGTTTCACGTATTTAACGCTTACTTCTTTCTCTTACACATCTAATGAATTACTTCAAAATTAATATTTTTAAAATATAAAGTATGATAAATAATTTTACAAAAACATATAATGTTATATTAAATTTTCAAGATTTTGCTTATGTACACGTCAACTAACTATGCTAAAATATTTAATGTTTTATCCATAAATAATAAAAGAAACTTATTTTCAAAAAAATTAAAATATCATTATGAGACTTTTAGATTTAACGTTATATAAAGTAGAATAGTCTATATAATACAGTTTATTAAATATAAGTATTAATCTATAAAATCATTAATGTAAATATTAAATGATGCCTTCATGAAATTCATTAAATATAAGTATTAAACAATAAAATCATAAATATACATGGTATTTCTTAAATGTTTTCAATTAATAATAATATAAAGATTTACTGACAACATTAATTGTGATGCATAACTAGCTTTAAAAATACCGCTAAAACATTTAGGTAATGCGACTTACTTATTAAATATATTAATTAAATGTATTAATACATGTATAAAAATATTGAAATGTTATTCCTAAAAATATTCAATATAATACAATTCATTAAACATAAGTAGTATACTGTAAAACTATAAATAAAAGTATTAAATGATGTTTCGTGAAATCCATAAAATATAAGCATTAAACTATAAAATCATTAAATACATGGTATTTATTAAATATTTCCAATTATGGTACATAAATAGTTTCAAAAATACTGCTAATAATTTATTTAATGCGATTTATTTATTACTTATATTAATTAAGTGTATTAATATATATTTACAAACAAGAGTTCCTAAAGATATTATACATAATTTATAAATGTTAAAGTTTATAAAAGTTCATAATATATGTAATATTAAATAAATTATGACATTAATAATTTTTAGTATACATTTATTTCATTTGGAAAACAAAATTGTCCACAAATATTATATCGTTGTAATAAAATAATTATATTTTAAATAATAGATTAAAATATAATTAAATGTAAAAAAATAAATTAAAAAATATTATTTATTTTCTAAATAAAAAAGATAAAAAATAATTAATGTAGTAATGTCTGTATTAAAAAATAATTTTATTTTTTGTTAATTAGTTTTTGTTTAATCCATAAAAACTTAATGAAAGAATAAGTAAAAGAAAATTTAACATTTCCACAAAAAACACAGAAAGTATAAAATTACTCCTTTTATTTTTAATGTTTAAAATCTATGGATAAATGATTATATACAACAAAATCCAAATAACCAAAAAGTAGGTGGTGACACATCATAAAATCAAATAAAATTCTTTCACTCTACACGTTTCATATTAAAATTGTAAAATTTTTTTTTATCTTTTCAATAAAGTATATCAGATCTCTAAGGCACAATTTCATCCTCGTTAATCATTAAAAAAAAAAAAAATTGAATGTACTATTATGCATCAGATATTATATTCCAAGATCCACAATAATTGATACATATTCTTTCTTTATAATTTCTTTTAATCACTTTTAGTATATACAACAACAAGTGGATAATAGTTTATAAATAATAAGAATTTTTTTTGTCTATTATATAATTATAACATTTTAAAAAATTAAAATATGTTTTACTAATTATTGTAGTAATTAATCTATAATTTATATATTTTATTTATAATTATGATAAAACAAATACATTATATATACATATTTGTATACACTAGTTTATATATAGAGGTGACAAACTGATATCTTAAATATTGTTCAAATCTGTTTTCATTTTAACAATAATTTTTTATCTACAAGTTATTAATAATTTTTTACATATATATTAATAATTTTTAACACACATTTTCCTTGTCTCTCAAATATTAGATTTATTTATATCTACAAAATTTACTAAAGTCTTCAAAGTACTTTTATTTTCCGCACAATCTTCATTAAACATTTTTTTTCTTATTCCCAAATTTATTGAATCAAATAGATTATTACAAGTTACACATTTCATTATTTGTAATATTTTTTAATATTTTTATTAATGATTTGTAATTTATTTTTTATTTCAAGTGTCCAATGGTGTAATCTCTTACTTGTGTGTGGTAACACAAACTTATTTCAATTTTTTTTTTCTTTGATCTTAGTTTTATTTTTATTTTTTCATTTGCACAACATTTGTTTCCTTGCAACTATTTTAATTGTTCCTCAATGATTCAATGGCTGATAATAAGATTTCTTAAATCTCCAAGTTCTCTTATCAAATCTTTATTACTTTTGTTTTTTTTTCGGTTTGATTTCCATAATTTATCAAATTGTTTTTATCACATATATTTAATATTTTTTTAATATTTTTATTTGTTATTTATATTTGATATTATTAATATAGTTATATTTTCAACTTAATATCACAAATGTAATTTTGGATATCATATTTTTTAACCAACATCAAAGTATTAAAGTTTAAAAAATAAAATGTTTATTTTTTAATTCAAATTATTATTAGTTTATTTTTTTATGTTATTTCATTTTTTATAATTTCATTTTAAATTATTTTATAACTTTATTATTTTTGTTTTATGTTTTAGCTTTTCACTATTTTTTTATATGCTACCTATATTAACTTACAAATAAAATAGACAAATATATATATATATATATATATATATATATATAAAATTTATTGAATTCATAATTTCTACAACAACAATCTCTCTTACATATTTATAAAATATTTTAATTGACATTTGAAACAATAAAAAATATATACACAAATAAAAATATACACACGATGAAGAGGAGAAAGAGGATAGAATATGACGGATACAAGAATAAATACAAATGAAATAAATTTTGGGTTTTGGTAACCAGTGTTCTAAGGATATTAAGGATAATTAATATACACTGAATCCTACAAAAATATATAATTAAGTGTGATATATAAAATATGGAGAATGCTAACCAGTGTCCTAAGGGCTATGGTTAAGGAATAATAAATGTAATTTGATATCATCATTTTTATATTGAAAACTGAAATAATTAAATATAGTAATTAAAATAGTATAAATGTACATAATAAATTTTATAAAGACAAAAACACCCTTTTAAATGTGTAGACAATAACTTACTGTTACAAAACAAGTTTTTAGAATTTTTAAAGTCTCTACTAAAAAGAAAAAAAAAAATCAATTAAGTCTTAAATTGACACTTTAATTATTCTTTTTTTGTAACATTTTTATATGTTTAATATTATTTTTTTGTTGGTTTTTCTGTTAATTTATACTTTTTTATGTTATTTTTTTTTAAGTTTTAGATGTTTAACACTATATTTTTGTTGGTTTTATGTTAATTTAAATTTTCTTATATTTAATTTTTAGCAACATTAAAATATAGTTATTTTATTATTTAATTAGTTTTTAAATTTTATTTGTGAACATTAAATAAAATATTAAATACACATGTACAATATTTATGGGCATTTTTGTCTTTTAAAGAAAATAAAATTACATTAATGGTTATTAGGTCATATTTTATTTAATATTACACTTTTCTATGTATTTTTGTAGGATCCAATGTATATTAATTATCCTTAACCAGTGTCCTTAGGGCACTGGTTAGCAAGACCCATAAAATATAACCTAATAACAATTAGGAGAATGTTAGGAGAATACTAACCAGTGGACACTGGTAAGGGAATAATGAATGTGCATTGGTACTATAATTTTTACATTGAATTTTGAAATAATTAAGTACAATAATTAAAATAGTATAAATGCACATAACAAATGTTACAAAGATAAAAGTACCCTTTTAAATTTATAGACAATAACTTTCTGATATAGAACAAAGACTTTGAAAATTTTAAAATTTCTACTAAGAAGAAAAAAAAAAATCTCAAATTGACACTTTAATTGTTTTTTTTTTTAAAAAAAATTTGCAGATGTTTAAGGGTACTCTTTTTGTTGATTTCTGTTAAATTAAAATTTTCTTATGCTGGCTTTTTTTATAAAATCTTTAGATTTTTAATACTATATTTTTGTTGGTTTTTTATTAATTTAAACTTTCTTAAAATCGTTTTCTTTTTCAAATTTAACGGTGTTTATTTTTTTCAATTTGACAATTTTTTAAAACTGAACCATTTTTTTAATTATTTAATTATCTATAAAATTAATAAAAATTATTTACAATAAAACTGTAAAACAATTTATATTTAATTTCATAATTAAAATAATAATAATTATTGTATTATCACAAAAATTAATACAGGTGTATATATATATATACAAATAAGATATGTAAAACAAAAGGTATATTTTTGCTAGTTAAGTATAATGTGAATATTATATTAATTTTTTTAAAGTGAATATTTTAATTAACATAGTCATTAAATTAAATATAATGTAAGTATTAAATTATATATTAAATATAATGTATGTAAGTAATAAACAATATATAAATGTAAATGTTAAATGATGTATTCATAAAATTCATTAAATACAACCTGTTTATTAAATATTTTCAATAAAAACATTCATATAAAGAGTTGTAATATCATGAGGAGTTAAAATGACAATTTATTAACTCACAAATTAAATATAATGTAAGTATTAAATTATATATTAAATATAATGTAAGTAATAAACAATATATAAATGTAAATGTTAAATGATGTATTCATAAAATTCATTAAATACAACCTGTTTATTAAATATTTTCAATAAAAACATTAATATAAAGAGTTGTAATATCATGAGGAGTTAAAATGACAATTTATTAACTCACGATCTAAATGATGAAATTATAAAATTTTATAATTTTACATCCTATTTCTAATAGTAAATAAAATTATTTTTTCTAATTATTATGGTTAAAATAAAAAATATTTTAAATTTATATAAATATATATTTTTTAAAAATAATTACAAAAAATAGTTAAATGATATATAAAATAAGTGATAAAATAATTTATACTAAGGAGATTACCTTTCACATTTATTTCTCAATTTTATCTAAATAAAGTTTGTTTTAAATTAAAATAATTATATTATTAATATTATTCATGTTTCTTAAAATTTAATATTTTTTATTTGACTGTTTTATAAAATTTAACAATTTTTTAATTACAAAAATATATTTAAAATAAATAAAAAATATTTACGACATATATCTCTGTTAAGAAAACATTTACCAAAAAATTAACAAAGACAATCCTGTTAATAATTATAAATAATAAAACGGAAAAAATAATTATACCTAAAAATAAGATGCAAGGTGGACTAAATATTATAAATAATAAAAGGGGGAAAAAAATCACTAAACCTAAAAATAAGATGGAAAGTGGAATAAATCATTTGTTAATGGTATGTTTATTTCTGCATATGGAAAGTTTGTAAGTTCATAAATGCAAAAGACGTTAAAAATTTGAAACAATAAATGACGAAAAATAAGACAAAACTCTTCATTTAACTTTCCTCTCTCCTTTGGAAAGATTCGATAAGAAAGTACGTTTTTTTATATCAAAAACTAATTTCATAATTATTATATAAATAAATCCAATTAATTAAAATCAAATAGAGTATAATAAAACAAATAATAATAATATAATATAATAAATAATAATAGTTATATTAATAAAATAAATGATAACAACATTAATAAAATAAATAATTATAAACAAAAGATAAACAATAATAATAAATAATATAATAATAATAAATATAAATAACATTTCATTTTTTTCAATTAAAATATATTTTTAATCTATTAAATTTATTGGTTTAATTAGTCGAATGATATCCATTTTTGTTCGGATGTGTTAGTTTGGTACCCGCTTTTAAAAATATGTCAATTGAGTCTCAACTTTTCAAAATATGTCTCAATTAGGTCCATTCTTTATTAACACCGTTAACTTTATTCATGATTTTTACCACTAAATTTTAATATAAATATCAATGCTTAATTTTGTAAGTCATTTTAAATATTAATACCATGTAGGTATTAATAAAAAAAGAACCTAATTGAGACATTCTCTTAAAAGTTGTGACTCAATTAAAATATTTTTAAACACAGATATCAAATTGATACATTTAAACGAGAGTAATTAAACTTAAATTTATTACATCAATCAATACTTTATGTAACAAATTATTAAAATTCGAGATTATAAATAGAATCTTGAGGGGTTTATATAATTGTAAATCATAAGATAGTACCAGGTATAGAAAAGTTCTTTTTATAAGAATATAAATTAATCTTTAAAAAAAATAAATTAAATAGCATGTATAAAAGTAATTAATGTAATGGAAAATAATTAAAATAAAATAACATATGGAAAATAAATTAAAATAATTAATTTGTTATCAATTTTCATACATAATATTGATATAAAAATTTCTTTAAACAAAGAAAAAATAAATAATAACGTTATAATTAATAAATACGGAAAACACTAATATTATAATTAATAAATACTAAACGTTATTATATTTTTGGTCTATACAAAATTGTGATTGAAAACTTGAAAATTATAATTGTATTAAATTTTAATTGAAGTATTGTGGTGCTGTGTTGTAGTTGGATTTTAAGTGTATTATTATTTTATATAAAAATAAATTAATTGAATTAATATTTAATTTAATTAGATAAAAAATGGTTATGTGACTAAGAATGCATGTAATAACAATATAAAATTTTAATTATTAAAAAAAATAATAAACAGTGCAACTGAAAATTTGAAAAAAAAATAACAAATTACACGATTTTAGGATTATGCATGGTGGGATATATTATATAAATTGTGGATATTATGAATTTACTATTTAAATATTGATTTTGACTATCTTTTGATCAAAAGAGTTTCATTCTCACCTATATTTCTCCTCAAATCCATTCATTTTCATTATTTCAAATCTCCTTTCCGATCCAAACAAATTTACAAAACAACTTTATTATCACCTTTGTTTCCCCTAAAATCTACTTATTTCCATCCGTTCAAATTTACTTCTAAATCTAAAGTAAATCTAGAAGGTTGATTAATTTAGTTCGGTAGTAATTTTAACAGCTAAAGTATTCCTTTAATATCCATAACAATATGTAAAGGGGATTTCTCTTTTTGTATCCACTTTTCAAAATACCGATTTTATCATTTAAATATAATAATTTATTAAATTTTTTAAAAATGACTGTTACTTTTACAAATTTTTTATAAAATCATATGTCTTTATTTCTTCTCTTCTTCTTTATTTATCAATGGTTATTCTTTTATCTATTATAATATATTTCACTTTATTTTTAATAAATATAATTTTAATATATATATATATATATATATATTAACTTAATAACATTATAATATTATCACCTACTAATATAATATTACGCATATTTAAAAATGTATGGGCGCAATAGCGCCTGTGTTACGCTAGTGTCATAGAATGAAAGTAACACTTTATGAACATTGTCCATTTATATCGTAGGTGTTATGAAATTCTTTTAAATAATAGTACTAAATTATTATTCAAATGAGGTTCCTATGTTATTTTAGTTTAATAAATTTTTGTGTAATGATCTAATTAAATTTAGTTATTAGAAAATTAGATTATTTATCAATCAACAAATAATAAAAACGTATAAACATATATAATAATTAATAAAAAGTTTAAAAATCTACAATAAACAATAAAAAGGATGATAAAGAATATATTTCAATTTTGTATTAATTGCATAAAATTTATTCAATCAAACACACACAGAGTGGAAAAAAATTGGTACTATGAAACATTTATACTTCAATTTGGGTAATGTATTCATATGTAACACGTATTTGTATTCATGACATGTATTCGTATTCAATATTTTTTAAAATTTTATCAATATTTATTAATGAAGTATTTAATGTATAAAACAATGAAACTTGTAAGATAATAATAGTTTATAATTTTTATGTTAACAACTTGAATACCTGTGATTTTATTTTGAATGCATACGATAACACTAATTTATTTATCATATTTTTAAAAATTATTTTACACTTTTTAATATATATATATATTCCGTATCCTATTTTTTTTTAAACTAGCATAAACACAGGGTTATCGTGTTTGTGTGTATGTATTTTTTAAATATGCGTGATATTATATTAGTAGGTGATAATATTGTAATGTTATTAAGTTAATATATAAACTAAATATATAAACTAAAATTATATTTATTAAAAATAAAGTGAAATATATCAGAAAAAATGAAAGAATAACTATTGATAAATAAAAAAGAGAAAAAGTAGAAATCAGATTTTATAAAAAAATTTATAAAAATAACAGTCAATTTTTAAAAATTTAATAAATTATTATATTTAAAGAGTAAAATTGATATTTTTAAATATAAAAAAAATAAAAGAGATTCTTCCGCTGTGTATTATTATATTATTATAGATAAACGTATCATATATTTATATATTACATACGTACGGTATTCATGTATCATAATACCAATAATAAATAATAAATAAAGTAAATAATTAGAAAAAAGAAGAGACAGGAAAACGCGCAGTGGCAGTTAATTTAAAAGATTAATTAAAGAAGAGTGATGAAAAGAAAAAAAGAAAACATGGAACGCGCAGTGACAGTTTGGGATGTGTCCTATATATCTATCCGAGGAAAGTGCTTGAATCTTGAACGCAGATCAGATCCTCTCTCTATCTGTCTCTCTCAATTCATTTCAATTTCAATTCAAGGTCTTCTCCTTTTCTTCTCTTCTCTTCTTTTATTTTTCTTCTTCCATTCACCAACACTAAGGTCTCTCTCTCCTTCTTTCTCTCTCTCTATATATAGCTCTAGCTCTAACTCTATCTCTCTGTACCTTCTAATATGTTTCCCAATTCCACCTTCACCTCTCTCCATGCCGTTTCTTCCTCCTTCCCCTTTTATTTTTCGATGAAGGTTTATTTTATTATGAGGCCTTCTCTCGTCAATTCATCGTCTCCAAACTTGAAGATAAAACCTTTCTGCACCTTACGCATTAACGCCTCTCTGAATTCTCCAAATTCATGCATTGTTTTGCTCATGATTTTCCACTTCTCGTCAACTCCTTTGTCGGTTAGCTTTAGAATTTAAATGCTTTTTTTGAAGGTTTCACGTTTTTAGGGTTAGGTTACTGCTTGCTTGTTATTCCTTTTCCGGTCACTGTTCTGAGACCGAGGACTATCATCTTTATACTTGGAATTGAGATTGAAATTGAAATTTAGTTCAGGGTTATGTGACATTGGGTGTTTGTTTGTTTGTTTATTTTCGTACGGGTGAAATTGACGAGTTTTCCGCTTTTTACCTCCCACCCTTTGTTTAGCAGGAATCGATAACGTAGGGAACGATGGCTCAACGACAGGGGGACGAAATGGAGTATGTAGCTGACGATAATGAAATGGCGGATGCAGAAGATGATATATATTTTAGGGGCAGAGTGTTTGGCGATTCAGAGTCCGAATCCGATGATGATGATGAATATGAATCAATGGTTGGTTTCCCCTCATAAGTAAAATGTTCATGTCTTTTGGTTTTGTCTTATGTGCTTAATTTACGATTACATAAGTAAAATGTTGTGAAATGACTTTGACATAATCTTTTCCTTTCTGATTGCCCTTGTTGGGTTGCGGGTTCTTGCTTCTCTGTTGCAGGAAAATCGAATGACAGACACCACTGCTGCAGAAGCTAGGAAAGGAAAGGATATTCAAGGTATACCTTGGGATAGGCTGAGCATTAGTCGTGAGAAGTATAGACAAACTAGACTAGAGCAGTACAAGAATTATGAAAATATACCTCAATCGGGCGAACTGTCAGAAAAGGTATACTGTGTTTTACTCGAGTTCTGTGGCATTTGAGTAATGCTTTTTAGGGATTTTTATCTTTTTCACATCTATTCATCTCTTGCCTACAGGAATGCTCACAAACATATAAGGGAGGAAAGTATTATGATTTCTGGCAAAACACCAGATCTGTGAAATCGACAATACTTCATTTCCAGGTACGTTTATATACTAATGAATTATATTGAATCATTTCAGATGATGCGATGAATATTAGACTATTACCTCCTAGAAATTCAGTGTGCCATGCTCAATGAGTTAACTAATGTTAATGTGATACCTCCAATCTGCCATTTGCAGTTGAGGAATTTGGTGTGGTCAACATCTAAGCATGATGTGTATCTTGTTTCTAGTTACTCAATTATGCACTGGTCTTCTTTAAGTTCCAAGAAATCAGAAATACTGAATGTATCAGGGCATGTAGCTCCATGCGAGGTAATCATTTATGCACTCCTTTGTTATCAAAAGGATCACTTCTAGAAATGAAATTAAGCCGTTTGTGCTTGTTGGTGATAGAAACATCCTGGAAGCCTTTTGGAAGGATTTACTCAAACACAAATTAGTACACTGGCTGTGCGGGATAATTTGTTGATTGCTGGGGGTTTTCAAGGAGAACTTATTTGCAAGGTACTTCTACTATTATGGGGGTTGTAGTTTTCATTCTTGTTCCCTATATGTTTAGTATTTATTATTATTTATTTGAATACACTATAGTTACACACCATGCAGGATACTTGGTCACTATGATTTATTGTGCTCAATATTTTATCTTTTGCCTTGGATGTTCAAACAAGATTACGAATTTTGTACTCTATATATTTGTTAGATTTCTACATTGTTTTTAAATGGTATAGAAATTATTTTTCCTTAAAATGGATGTGATTAATTGAACAATTACTGACTAGCCAAACTGAATAATATGAATTCATTCTCATTTATTTGAACTTTGTTTTCATTCCATATAATTGAAAATTCTTGAGTGGTTAAATGATACATCTCTTCTTGCAGTACCTAGATCGACCGGGGGTTAGTTTTTGTTCAAGAACTACTTACGATGACAATGCAATAACAAATGCTGTTGAGATATATGAGCATCCAAGGTCTTGATTCTCTGCTCTACTATTTTTCTTTTATTTTCTTTATTTGTTTTGGATGTTTAATGATTCATATGGTGCTAGCAACTATAATCACAAAGAATACTAACAGTTAATTGATATCTCAGTGGAGCTGTTCATTTCACTAATTTTCTTTTATTTTCTCTATTTATTTTGGATCTTTATTGATTCATATGGTGCTAGCAATTATTGATCACAAAGGATACTAATAATTAATTGATATCTCAGTGGAGCTGTTCATTTCATGGCTTCGAATAATGACTGTGGAGTTCGAGACTTTGACATGGAAAAGTTTCAGCTTTCCAAGCATTTCTCCTTCTCTTGGCCTGTAAATGTAAGTCTTTATTAGGTTAAGTTTTTAATTTTGTATAGAAATCCATGTGGGATTTGTACATATATATCTGCAAACCAACAATCAAGTGTCACAAACCATACATCATAGCTTAGGCCCTTGGCATAAACATTTTTTAATAGTTCATATAGGAATCATGTAATTCATACATAATAATTATCTTTTTTTTTTTGTTTTTTTTTATCGACAATTGTTAGTTGTTAGCAGGAGGGATTGAACCCACAATCTTCCCCTCTTTTTGCCTCCTTCTAATCACTAGGTCACCTTATCACTCCACATAGTAATTATCGGAACTTTTCAACCTTGCTATCCAATGGTAGTATTACCTACAACTCAAAATAAAGAGATTGTTGCTCCTATCTTACCCCTGTAGCTGCATTATAGTAGATAGACACCAAAGGAAGTCACTAAATCCCCCAGTTTATAGGGCTTAGGATTTTAAGGAAATCACAAGATTCCTAATATTTAAATTTTCAGCACCCATGCAAAACCCATTACTAATCTAAGTTGTAAATGATCACATCGATTTATGGGTTTATTTTGGAAGAGCTTCTTATAGAGATCTATGGGTCTACTATTATTAAGGAAACTTCAAACAGGATAGTAGAATAGTAATGGGGAAATTTTTAAGCTTTAAAAGGAGATAGAATTGAGAGCATGTCTACATATAAATTTTTTCTCTCTGCATGCTCATTACTGTGCACACTGCCAAATGTCGGAAAATAGGATATCCTTCTTCTAATAGATAGAATAAATTATCTGAATTTGTTTCCCTTTCTGTCCGCAGCATACTTCATTGAGCCCAGATGCGAAACTGCTTGTGATTGTTGGAGATAACCCAGAAGGATTACTAGTAGATTCTCAAACTGGAAAGGTGGTGTATTCTGTTGATTTATGTCATAAATTCCTTATGTGCGGTGTATGAGTAAATTAGAAATGAATTAAATTTTGGTTCTTGTAGACTGTGAAGTCTTTATCTGGACACTTGGACTACTCATTTGCATCTGCATGGCATCCTGATGGCCACATTTTTGCTACCGGTAACCAAGACAAAACATGCCGTGTTTGGGATGTTAGGAACTTGTCAAAGTCTGTTGCTGTGCTTAAGGGCAACCTTGGAGCTATACGTTCCATAAGGTTCACATCTGATGGGCGATTCATGGCAATGGCTGAGCCAGCTGACTTTGTGCATGTCTATGATGCAAAGAGTGGGTTCGAGAAGGAGCAGGAGATCGATTTTTTTGGGGAGATCTCTGGTTTATCTTTTAGCCCTGACACAGAATCACTTTTCATTGGTGTTTGGGATCGCACCTATGGAAGCCTTCTTCAGTACAATCGGCGGCGAAACTATAAATATCTCGACTGCATGTAAATCGGACTGCATACCCCTTGTCTATAAGAACCTACAGTTTATGTTCTTCTGTCTAGGAATTGTGGCACCACCTCACTAAAAAAAAAAAATGATCGGTGGCATGCTTCATCATACAATGTAGGATGATAAGGTCGTTACATAAATTCCGTTGTTTTAAATAACCTTGATTTCCTATCTCTTACCTTTTTATTTTTATTTCAATATCTTTTGCCATAGATGGAAGAATGTGTGCTAAATTTGTACTCTAGACGGGCTTATTCATGGTTCATAAAAGGCAATAGACAGAATTCACCTTTCACTCTTTCACCTGCAAAATAAATTCCCCACCTACATCTCAACGGAATGTGACTTAACTCACTCCGTCTTTGTTATTAGACAACTGATGCCTCCACAATCATCTCATTAGAAATTAAATTTGAGACCCTGACTTAAATACTAATTATCAGATTAAATACTTAATATTAGGTCAAAACTTTTGATCTAATGATTGTGATTTGTAATATTAAGTACAGTAATCTATTATTAAAAATTACCCTTGTTCCGGTGTAATATAAATCACATTAATTAAGTCATTCGGTGGTGTTAAGGTTATTAGAGTTCTTACACCAATGTTACAAATATTTGTAAAATAAACTTATCTTAAAGATTAAGATATTGGGTGGTGACAAGGTGATTAGTTATTGTACCACACTTACAATTGTATATATACAAATAAACTTATGTGTGCATTAAAAGTGTTTGAAATGAGTAAATTAATGTAAGTGTTTCGGAAGATACCGGTACCGGTTTGTTGTTTTATAATCATAAAAACTACGATTTGTAGACTAATATACTTTAGGATAAGTTAGGTAAATTTTGTACCATATAGATTGAAATCACATTTTACATGTATTAGATATACATTTTTTTTAAACTTACCATTCTTGTGTCATATTTACTAATAGTGAATATTAGGGTTGTTTGGATCAAAGAGTGGATTTAGGAGAGAGTGAGCGAATGAATTTGAGGAAATAAAGAAGAAATTGTGTTGTTTGGATTAAGAAAGAGATTATATGATTTGAATAAATTTGAAATGAAAGTTTGTGTATGATAAATTAAAAAAAATATTTTAATAAATAAAATTAAGTAATTACTATTTTACCTTTGAGAATAAATGTAATAAAATTTTAAAAGAAATAGTACAAATGATATCAAATTAAATTAAAATTAGGAAGCTAAATTTAAAATTAAAAGGGAATTGTAAATAAAATATTTAATTACATTTTTCTATATAATAATTTCTATATTAATGGTATAACTATTGTAAACATTATAGTCATAAACAACAATAAAGTTTTATAAGTAATATATCTTCTTAAACCTAAATTAAATTAAATTAAATTCCTACAATTAACCAAAAATAATAAAACTGTTTAGTAGATAAAATTAATACCACTAAGACTTTTCTATGTTACATTATATGTGTATATATATATATATATATATATATATATATATATATATGCAAATGTTCTAATTACAAAAATTAGAGACTAGAGTGACTTGTGAAAATGCCACAAAAACAAAGTGCTGACAAATTAAAATACAAAGTCACTATCTAATACAAAAAAAGAAGGTTAATTTTTGTCTTTTGTTAAAGTTGAATAGTTCTTCTCCACACATCGTGTGTATATCTGCGGATGGTTATGAGTGATGTCATCATCCTCAAATTCTTCTAAATTTCCTGAAACAATCACTCCAGACATTCGCACATCCATTCTCGCACTCACACTTTGACGGTATGACATCCCAATCCAAACACATTCTTAATGTCCAAGTAGTATACTCTTGATAATTTTTTTACCATAATTAAACTACAAATTCGTTTGGACTTTTTTAATCTATAATCATTTTTAAAAAATAAAAAAAATATTTAAATAAGCTTTTTATAAGCTAACACTATGAATGTGTTACGTAAAATATATTTTCTAATAATTTTATTATAAAGAGTATTTTAACTTTATTTTACCTTTCTCGTCTTAAAATTTGATATCAATGGGTAAACTGTTATGGAGTATCTGTGGGCTAAAAAAGAAAAAAATACCTTATCTCTTATAATCATGTTTTGACAGAATATTATAATTAAAAATATTAAAGTGTGTTAATTTAGCTCATACAAATTAACTCACTATGAGTTGAAATAAAAATAAATCAGATAAACTTAATTATTTTTTGATAATTTTTTTTATAATTCGACTTCGTCCATTATAGATTGATGGAACGACTCATTTAAAAGTATAAAATTTATATTATAAGTATATTGTTGTACAATCAAATTGAATTCGTTCACTATGATTAGAATATTCATTTATTTCAACATTATTATAAAGCTGGAGGTTAAAAATTAAAATGTCAAATTATATAATTTGATAAACAAATAAATTAAGTATTTAAACTATAGAAGCTAAATTTAACAATATTCTAATATTGAAAAGTATCAAATAGTCAAGCCACTAACTTTTATAAATTTTCATCTCAAATGATATCATTTCTTATTCAAACAAAATCATATTAACTTTTTTTTCCTCAAATTCACACTCAACATGTACACTCCGAAAGTAAAAAAATGATTTTCACAATACGTAATCTGAAAGTTAAGTTATTTTTCTTTTTACATAACCTAAAAGTAATTGTATATTTCAAAAGTTAAATATAACTTTTGAATTACACCATCCATTAAAAGTCATTTAACTTTTGATTACACAATCCAAAAGTCAATTTTGGCTTTCAAATTATTTAGTTTGAAAATCTTTTATTAAGAGAAAAAAAAAAGACGGAGTTCATTCATCTTTTCCACCTCAGTCCAAAATATTTGGGCCACTAGTCACAGTTTTTAAAATAAAGTTGATATACACAAGTACTTGATACACTATTATATTCATTAGACTTCGTACAAGACTAGCAGTGAGCCAGCATAAATAAATAAAATATGTACAAGGTAATATGAACTTTTTGAATACAATTATGCTAGGACTGTTTAAGACTATTTCAAACTCGAACGAATTTATAGCATAATTGAAACATTTTAGTATTTCTTTCTATCATCATCACTTGTACAACATGCATATTCTCTCCATCTTTTTGATTACTGCAAGGAACAAATAACGCGAATATTTTATATGAAGATCATGTGCTTGCCTAATCTTGGACTATCGATATTAGAGTGAGTAAACACGTATGTTAGATCAAGTTTACAAATCCCCAGCTTCGTGAAAGAACCATAGTCATCAACTTGAAAGCATAGAATACTAATGCAGCAGATAAGATGTCTGTCTTCCAACCTAATCTGCCTACTTGACGAAGTTTCTGAATTCTGTTGGAAACTTGGAATGATCCTTCTATTATGGCAATTCCTCCAAGTTATCAATAAATTGCACGTGACTCAAGGTGTGTACAAAAAGGAACCTTCATAGTATTATTGAGTACGTTGCTCCAAAAATATCATGACGAGTAGTTTTCACGGTCATCATCATCCAATCCCATGTTCTCCGAAGTCAGGGGCATAGCTGTTAAGACCAAGACCAGGGCCAAATTGCGCAAATACGAAGTCAACAAAATTTATTCACTAAGCCTAAAATTAATTCATAAAATTCAAACAAGTATAGTAGTGAACACCAACATCAAAGAGAAGAAATCATGTCAGAATCGCAACTGATAGATATTTCATGAAGAATTTGCATTCGTATAAAGGAGGAATTTTATGACTTACTATGAAGCATACGTGCATAATATGGATCAAATACTGCAATGTAAGTTTGACAGTAACAACAAAACAAGATTTTAAAGGTTAAAAAATAGTTAGTTTCTAAATGCCCAAAATATGGTCATAATCGCTTGAAAAAACAAGATAATACCCAAAGATGCTCCTGCTCCTCCTTCCTCTTTAACGGGATAGAATTGTGCTTGTAAGCAGATAGAAGTACGAAAGGGAAAAACATCCAAGAAATCTCCGATTCAAAATAAGGTAATTCATATTTAGAATGCAAGACTACGACTTAGCTTGTTGAACTAGTAAGACGCATAAAACAGCATATTAAAAAGCAAAAAAGTCAAATATAGTAACACCAAATACTAATTCTTAATCTTCTGCGAGAATTTGACATATATTATTGATTAGAAATCAATGCCAAGTCAAACATACCTTCATCTTCATTTTGACTAGTGAAGAATGGGGTGAGGTAGTTTTTATCTAATGCTGTAAAAGATGCAGTACTACAACAGAAAAGCAAAGAAAAATCAAAACTAGAAATTTGAGTAATGTAAACATACATTTAAAATATCTTCAATTTCAGAGCACGGATGGTACCTTCTTTGAAATTCTTGTAGCCTCATCTTGATTTTGTTCCCTGATGATGATTCTTCATCTTCAGGAGAAAGATAACCATTGGTTCCCCCAAAGGTCTTGTGGATGAAACCAAAGATGTTAGTTGAAAGAGAATAAAAACAAACATACAATTCCATGACAAAGTTCATAAATATGTAGTTTCTTTGAATTTAAATTGCATTCAGAGTTTTACATATATTCTATATCTAACACTTAAGCTTGGTTCCAGATCATAGCTCTGGACTATTTAATTTTGTTGGAGATCCACATTGACTAAAGATATAACCAAATTATAATATATAAATAGGTGCAAACCTCGCTTATAAACTGGATTTATAGGGTTGACTATAGATCCAAGAGATTTGTTTTCCCTAATGGAATGACTCAACTTCAGTTTTGTATGCCATTTAAGAGCATAATTATAACATAAGTCAATTTTCATGCTTCTGTTACTTTCAGCAACAAATATATAGCCTAGTCACATACACAAGATCTAAATAAAATCTTTTGATAAAAAAAGAAACGATTATTTTCCCTACAAAATCCATCCCAAACATGTGTCAAGTATTTTTCAATTTAGGCAGTCCCCCAACCACATCTCACTCGAGCAGAAGTCAGCTATGTGTTTCTTGCTATTCCACAGGTAAAAGGCAATTATGTGGAAACAAAAATGAAGAGATGGTTCTACTGTTTGATAAGCAAAAGAACCTCATCTAGGAAAAACTTACCGATCTGGTAACTGAAGCCAAAGGACTCTGGATGATAGGACTGTCACTACCTACAACTTGTAAAGCTTCCAGCATGGTGCCTGTTGAACCACCAATCAGTAATACCTGAAATAAAGTAACCAACCTTTATTGTGAATAACTAGCCAGGTATAGGGACTGTGAAAAGGTGGTGAAAAAAATAGGTCGCTGCAAGTAACTTAAGAAGAAAAATAAAGGTGGACCAAACTTCCGTGTAATTTTCCAGAAGTTCCTATCAAGTTGTCCAATTCACCCCAGAACTAGTACATTTTTGACAGATGATGAGGCACAGTATTCTCCATTGGAAATGTCCAAATTTCTGTCTCTCCCGCTGAGATTCTTGAATGGTCTATTTATCTTAAATATCAGTAAGCTGACAGTGTTTCCTTAACATTGGATTCAGATCTTGCACATTTTTATCAAGATTCGTCCAGAAAATTCAAGAATATGCTAACTTAATATTATTTTTTAAATAAACTTTAAGTTTACTACTCAGTCTTCTTGATGTTTTTTCCCTGCAGTTTCTTTTCATGTTTTATTGTAATACAATCCTCACGTTTCTTGATGCCTTCCTGCTCTATAGATTGATTTCCTTCTCAACCTTCTTTGCCCCTCTTGCATCTGAAGATGGAGCTAATAATAGTCCAACTGCTAAGATTGCCTTTTCATGGAAGATCCTACATCAGCCAATCAAATCGTATGTTGAATGGAGAAACCCAAATTAGTTGGTTACAGTCAGAAATTATGAAGCATTCATGAGAATTTCCCCCCCAAGCCTAGACAAACCCACATTTGCACAATAAAAGTGCTAGTGAAACAACCTTTGGAACCACTCTTTTTTGAGTCTCATTTCTTTATTAATAAGTTTCAGTCATGATTTTGTAATTTTTAATAAATTTCAAGTAGAAATAAAGTGTTAGAGTGTGCAAGCAACTACACTCCTCCTTGAACAATAGAAAGGTAGGATAGTGTATTGCACCAAATGATTTTAGTCAGAATACCAATTTCTTGTATCTGGCATGGCAGTGAATATCTATGGAGGTAAGGAAGAAAAAGATGCACACAATGACAATTTAAAAAAGGATAGAAATGGCATACCATGCTTTATATAAAGTTTTCTTTCTTTAAATAGCCTTTTAGATAGGAATATAGATATGGAATGTCAGAAACAGAATAAAGCGTGAAAATAACATTCAAAAGAGTGAAATAGCAAAGGACCGTACTCTGCTTCCACATGAATTTATTTCTAGTGTAATGACTAATGATTAGCTTAAAATATTTGATGACAAGCATGAGAAAGCCTACCGTCAAAACAACTATTGCAGTAGTTGCAGTCAAGATGATCTGTCCATGTCCATTTGGCAGATCATGAATTGATTGCAGAGCAAGGGCAAAAGCCATTGCCCCTCGAAGTCCTGTACATGTTCATAAAGTACAAAACTCAACACAAAAAGACAGGGCATTGAACAACACACCAAAATCAAGTAGTCTGTTTTATTGACCGAATCAAGAAAGCTTTCCAGATTATACTCAAGGATTTGTAAAATTCTGAAACCTTACCACTATACCAAAGTGCTTTCTGGTGTTTTCGCGGAATCTGTCGATAGGCAGGTCTAACCAAGTTGACCAAATAAGCACATGAGAACACATTGGCTGCCCTGCACAAAGTGATCAAACAGTGTACTTATATTTTCGTGGACAAATATGAAAGCTAAGCAGAGAGGTGTCAAAGTGCATGCATTTCTTTATATTTTACCAAACTAGCTAAAAGCCTGACAGGCTCATATGTCACTGATCAACAACTCATGACTACAGAAATTACAGCATAGATACCTTGCAATTCCAATGAATATCTGAAGTGGTTACCAGGCAAGTTGAGGAGGAGGACAAATATGAAACATCAGGATAGTACAAATCACAAAAATTGAAATTTATAGGACCAAGGAAAGGATACAATGGAAGAGAATATAAATCCAACATGCGACCAACTATGTTTCTCCATAGCAATATCAAAGCCCATGTAGATAAATCTGTAGATCATTAGATAAAATGATTCACGTGCATCATTTAGAGGTAATGCTGAACTAGAAGGGAATCTGCCATTAAATCCTCCTTACACAAATGTCTCAGCTAATGATGATATCAACTCAAAAAAAGCAGAGACGAATCTTTGAGAACTACGTGACAAATTCGAATATGTGTAATGCTTCATGACCTAAAATGAACACAAAAGTCGGCATAAGAATGTTTTAAAACACATGAAATGACCAATAAAATAATATAAGATGCAATTACCATTCCTGTGAACAATATTGATACGATACCAGACAGTCCAAGACCTTCAGCAAGCATGTACCTGAGAAATAAAATAATTTGCAACAGCATAAGGAAATTTATAGAAATTTTACAATAAAGTTATGTAGAAATGGTCCAAGGAGTTTTCTTACGAGAAATACGGGAAAAGAACAAAAAGACAGCTCTCCAAGTTCTGAAGACTAAATTGAAGAACAAAAAGATCAGTAATTTCAAGATATGACCTGGTTATATTCAACCAAGAAACTAAATATAAATACTTACTTGTCAATATCCAACCCTGAATATTTGAATAGGTATTGATAGTTAAGGTTTCACTATATTTTGATTTTCAAATCTCCAAAGAATTGCTAAGATCCATATATATGTATATGTTTAGCACAATGGTTAATTTAAAAGGATATTAATGCAGATACAAAACCAACTCCAACACCTGCAGAGCCACCAAAAAAATGCCAAATCAGGAATATTGAATACCAAAAGGACACACATTTTCTTCTCTTCAATGTCAAATAATCAAATATAATAATAATAATAATAAATTATAATTACGTAAATTTCAAAATATAATACTAAATAAACTACAGGCGTTTTAATAATTTAAAAGGGGACGGTATTACTCATAGACATTCCGATGTCCTCAAAACGAGTTCTAACAATACTCATTGGTACAAGTTTATTTGTCATCCCTACCTTTCACTCTAATTCTCTTTCTTCTTTCCTTATTCAATCCCTCTCTTTCAATCACCTCATCAAACAAAGTGTAAGAGATTATTTAACAACCATTGAGTTACTAACAACAGCCATTTTAAAATAAAATAGAAAAATTCATATTAGCAAGTACAATGAATCATTTGTTCTAGAATAACTAATAGGGACTTGAGTTTTACGGGGTGCTCCCACATCGAGTAGGGATGAAATGTTCAATAGAGTATTAAAGTATTTGGTTCTCATCTCTTGATGGTTAGCTTTTAAGGGTGGGTTCTCCAAGTGATTGGTTACTTACCTCTTGAAAAAGAGTGGTTAAGAGATTCCTTGAAATGCTCTTATCCCCTCTAAATAGCTAGATTTTGAAGGTGGGTTCTTTAAATGTTTGGATACTTATCAATGACCAAGCACCCAGAGTGGCCCAAAGCCACCAACCAATATCGTTCAACAAATAAGTTGGCACAATCTTTTCCTGCATCACATGTACAATTGCTCAATCCCCAAAATGATCACATAACTGTAGTAGGAAACAAGGAGTATGAACATACAAATCAATCCTTATCATGACGATTCGCATGATCATGACCATTGTGATAAATGTGGTATATATAGGGGAGGATAAACCCTAACCAAGTACGCGTCATTCTTTACTTTCTCACCTTTTGACCTCACTAACTCAGGTATCTTAATTCTTACAGGTGACAACCCTCCTTAGTTGACTCTTGGAGAAATGTAGAAGGACAAGGATAACAACAAAAGTCACCACAACAAAGGATTCAACCATCTCGGTCTTGTGAAGAAGACAATCTATTCTACATTAACCGGTCAATATGATCTCCAAGAACAGGAATAATAGTTTCTCATGTCTATCACAAAACGGACATTGCATCCTCCGCCAATTGTTAACACTTTCTATTATTATTCATCACTAAAGTATTACAACAATCTTCCACAAGTAGATCCAAATTTGTTAGTATCATTATAACAAGTTCAAATCTGAATGTTTCATTTGAACAACTGGAATATCAATCTGCATCTAATTTCTATCATAAAAGTGGTATTCATCTAATTTTTCAATAGGAATTGTTGGAAGTCGACTAGAGATAAGGCAATTTCATACAATATACAATATAAGTGGGGTGCAAATCTCACCTTACAAGCTGGTTTGTGAGGTTGAGTTGGCTTAAACTCCGCTTCTAATATGCTATCAGAGACAAGTTAGAGTCTATCCTAATGAGATTTCTTGGACATTCTGCTCCACCCGCTATCGGGCCGCTAACGGACCACCCATTTCTAGATCCACACACGAGATATATATATACCTCCTCG
>Ga0214544_1000267_pt1 | contig 86987 bp, 39 predicted proteins | sample CNSS3metaG_FD_160074 | JGI IMG/M metagenome (GOLD analysis project Ga0214544, IMG submission 160074) | Root nodule microbial communities from cowpea collected in UCLA plant growth center, Los Angeles, California, USA - CNSS3 | ecosystem: Host-associated > Plants > Roots > Nodule | place: USA...
AGAGTTATATATATATATATATATATATATATATATATATATATATATATATATATATATATATATATATATATATATATATATATGGAGGCATCTTTGTAACATCAAAGACTTGGACATATAAGTGAGGAATGGCTTAATTGCTTAGCAAAAAATGATGTCCTTTTAAGATTGAAGAGAGTAGAGTTATAGAAATATTCTCATTGCATGGCTAGTAAACAAATCAAAATATTCTTTAAGAAGCATCCTCCCTCAAGGAAGTCAGAGTTGCTAGAATTTGTGCATTTCAATGTTTGTGGCCCATTGGAGGTAAAGGCATTTAGTGGTGCACTTTACTTTGTTACTTTTATTGATAATTGTTCAAGAAGTTATGGGTCTATGAACTTTAGTGGAAGGATCAAGTACTTGAAAAGTTCAAGGGATTCATAGGTTGAGAGATAATCAAGCAAGAAGTTGAAAGACATTCGTACTGATAATGGTGGTGAGTACTATGGACTCTTTGATGTTAATGCAACAATAGGGTATAAGACATGAGAAGATTCCTCCTGAAACTCATCAATTGAATGGTTTAGCAAACAGGATGGACATGACTTTGGTTCAAAGAGTTAGATGTATGATTTTTGAAGCAAAGTTGCCTAAGATCTTTTGGGGAGAGACATTGTTTGTAGTTGTGCATATTATTAATCTTAGTCCTGTAGTTGCTTTGACTACTGAGGTGCTAGACATAATATGGTTTAGCAAGAATGTTAGGTATGATCATTTGCATGTCTTTGGTTGTCAATATGATTATTGGCCATGTCACTTATAACCAAATATTTATCCTAGAGTACTTTCAAAACTAATCTAGCTTCCTTTATCTAGACCAAGCATTTTTACTATATTAGATCTCCAAGGGGTTCTACTCTCACAAGATGAATATACTCATACCTTGAATACTCATATCAACTATTTGAACATATCCAAACAATCCAAGTCAAACAAAGATTTATCTTGAACTCAATTGAGTCACATGCAAGCAATCTAATACACATGCATGAAAAACTTCTAAAAGTTTACTCTAGAAAATGGATAAATACGAACTTATTCTAATGAAAATTTGAATCAAAGAAATTGCACTCTACTCCAAAATCTTTAAAACTGACTCTGACATTCAAAAGATGAACAATTCATCATAATATTTAAAAAAATAAGAGCAAATAAAACAATTTATAAAATTAAATACCATTTATTTTTTTATTTATAAACTTTACATTTTAATAATAAAATATTCAAATTTCAATTTTAAGATTGTTATGTTTATTTTGTAAGTCATTACACTCACCCATCTCATTTTTAAATATTTTGTTATCTTTATCCATGATTATAAATTAAAAAATATGTTTTCAAAAACTTATATAAAAAATTTATAATTTGTTAGTTATCTAATTTGACATTTATAATAAAAGTAATAATATGCTAAAAGCCTAAAACTTAAGTTGATTCATAAGTGAATTGAGTTAGTTTAGTTTTAAAATTGAGCTTGTTTTGATTGAATTTCCATTTCCATTACCAAACTCCTCAATTATGATCCCTTTTAGTTTTGGCAATGTTTTTGTCCCATTTGGGTGATCAGACCCTTAAATGGTTGCTTGGATATGAGTTAACTTTGATTTAAAATGATTAAGGAATGAAATGGTGTCTGAATAATTTCACTTCATTCTCCATATATGTTTCAGAAAAAGTTAAAATGATATAAATTAAAAAATACAAATCATGGAAAAATTCTCAGTCCATGACAGATGTCCTTTCACTCCTTTGCGATGTTTGTATAGACATCATGTCAGGATCATTCAAATCGATACTATTGGGTGCCTAAAATCCAAATTAGAAAAAAAAAAAAATAGGTAAAAGTTATAAAAAAGAAATATATAGCCATCAACGTTATATATAGTGTTAATTCCCTTATTGGTTGGGATATATATGGAAAATGTGGATATACACAGAAGCCAAAGCAAAAAATTGTACTATGGATTTTATTAATGACTTTTCTTCTCATCTCAATTGTGATCATTATAATTAAGGTATTTTTGCTTTAAGGTATGAAATTCTTTTATAATTTTATCTTTTAAAAACGTTTAAGAGAATTAAAGGAAGAAAATACATTTAAATTGTTTACTACAATTTCTCCCAATTGAGAAATGAAAAGAGAATTCATTTCTATTTTGACTTTCACAAAAATAAATAGTCTATGCAGCAAATGTATTACAGACATATTTAATGCAACCATTAAAGTTTAGATATATTGATATGAAAAAGAAGAAAAAGTTGTGAATAAAGGTTTAGAGAGAAGGAAACATCACAAGAGTTAAGGTTGAAGGATTAGTTTTTCTCATCTTCTAGAATTACAATAGTGTTAAATAGATGCTAAAAGAACTAAGGTTACCCTCGGAGATTATATATAATGATATCAAAACAAAATAATAATAATAATAATAATAATAATAATAATAATAATAATAACTCGAGAGTCTATTACAAAGTAAAGAATATCTCGATCTGTGGCGGATTTCGTTGATGGTTGAGATTAAAATTTGATTATTCAGAAAAATCAAATTTAAATAATTATTTAAGAATACGAGAAAAGATAATAATATTTATTATGATTTTTTTTACTTATTTACTTACTTGTTATTAATTAATAATTTTAGGATTAAATATGTCTTTGGTTTATAATTTTAAGTAAAAATTAGAATTAGTTCATCTTTAAAATTGTAGACCAGTTTAGATTTTCATATTTATAAATACGTGAATTTTGTCCTTTTAACCAAATTGTGTTGAGTTTATTTAACATTCCAAATGTGTTTCTCAATTAATATTAAAGCAAATATGTATCAAGCCGTGTAAACAATTCAAAAATATTATCATGAAACGTGTTTAAAACGTTAAATAAACTTAATAAAATTTAGTTAAAATAATTAAATCCACTTATTTCTAAAGTTGAAGATTAAATTGAACGAAAGTTTCAAGAAGGAACTTATTTCAATTTTCACTAAAGTTAAAGTTAAGAAATTAAAAACATATTTAACCCATAGTTTTATTACTACGTTGTCAATACCATATTAATTCAAGAGAAAACTAGTCTAAAATTTTAACTTCACTATTTTATTTAACTTTATTATTTTATTGTTGATGCTCTTCATCATCCAAATCTAAAGAATTTATTAATCATATTTGAATTATGTCAATCTTCGACAAAAATAGAAAATACATTTTATTTAAAGAGAAAGATTTTTTTTTCCTATAATAATTTATCAAAACAAGATTGTAAAATAAAATGAGAGATAATTTTCTTGAACACAATATGATTATTTACCTTGAAAAATTATTGACGAATTCAATAATTTGAGAGAAGGAACAATTTATTAGATATATATAATTTCTTTAGTAGTTATAATTATATTAAATTACATATTTATTTTTGTTATATTAATAATAATAATAAATTATAGAAATTTTGAGTATATTATTTTGGCTTCCGAATTTTAGTGATCAAGATTCGTGATTGATCTTGATCATAATATTTTTAGGGTTATAGAAGTTTTATCATCAAGTTTTTTCAAAACTTATTAATAATTAAGCTTATGTCATACTTAGTGACATTTTCTGAGTTATTGTGAAAACATGTCAAACATATAAGAATGGTAGGTTGAATTGTGTATTTAACCTTTTGAAATTTTTGCAAGATCTCATGTTGTATGACTAGACAATAGTTTTGCTTAATAGACAACTTATTAAAATATTTTGTAAAACTCTGTTTCAAAGGTCTTTTTCTAAGATTAGTTATAAATAAATAATGCAATATAAAAATATTAGAGAGAGAAGATTTATTCTAAATGTGTGTATATTGGTTTCAACCAATTGATTTAATTTTACTAAACAAACTAACGTTGCAACGATACAACAGTATTATTTGAAATACAATCATTTATCATTAACAACCTAAATATTATTTGAACAATGACCATGCCTAACTAAAAAAAAAAAACCTTGAGTATTATTTGGACAATGATCACTTTTTGATTAAAATCTTGAATATTATTTTAAATACATTCACTCTTTACTAAACACAAATATTTTTCAAAAAACAATCACTCCTTATTAAACTAAAAAGGTTTACAAAAAAAATGACCTAAAAAAAAAATCAATATATTATTGACTGATTATATCTATAAGATTTGGTTCACCCTTTTAAATTGCTCTTAAACATGAATAGTGTTTTTCATACAAATACAATGGCAAAAAGGTGACTTGAAACTTGAGTTTGTTATTGTTACAAGACTTTTGTCGACCTTCATTCTTCTAATATATCTTCTACATTTAAAAAAAAAAAGAGTTATTGCACATTCTTCTTTTTAGCCATTACGAGAGTCTTCTTGCATTATTACTTTTTCTTGTATATGAGCATATTTAATGTTGTGTTCGTTTGATGTCATTTATTGTTTGAAGGGAAAAGAGAAGATAAATTAGAAAGTGTTTATTATGTTCGTTTGCGTTGAATCACGAACGAGTGAAAGCAATGATTTGCGAGATGCATCACTTTTACGATCTCGCCTAATGTGAGCAAATTTGAGACAATTAATCGAGCTAAGACCATTTTACCCTGTGTCATACTTTATAAACAAGCAGAGCAATGTAACATGGTTGATATTTACAAAATGTGAATGCTAATGGAGAAGACCTTGGTTGTCTATAATGGAGTTGGAATCCATGCATGAAGTCCGGTTGTTCATGAGGTGTGAAGGGGGAGAAAATAAAGAAAGTTGGATCGATCCACTCAAGTGCGGAACCAATCCACTAGGAGGGATCCGATCTATGTATTCTTGGAACCAATCCAACTATGACCATGTTAGAAGAGATCCAATCTCATATTAGTTGGAATCGATCCGTGCATGAAGTGGAAGAAGGGATTCGATCTCATATTACTTGGAACTAATCCCATTTATTACCGTATACTATCAAAACAATGTTATTTATTAATTTTTATAATTTATTTTTTCAATTTTAGTAGTAAAAAAAATAGTTGTAGTCATATAAATACCAATTTATACTACTTATTAATAAAGGGCAATATGGTAATTTACCTATTACATCTATTAAAACATTTTTGTTATCTATCGTACGAATCAAATCACTCACAAACTCTCACAAATTTTACTTCAAAAATTACTTACTATCATCTCTAAATCACTTAAAAGTAAAAACAACACATAATTCACTCTCACATTCACCCACTACCTCTTTCCTCAAACTTATGTACTCAAATAAACGCATTTGGGATACACTAAATGTTATTGATTTAACATTGAATGCACGTGGCTTCTATGAAAACACTTGTGAAATATGGCATAACTTCAAATATCAAGACAACTAACTTCTTTTATTCTTTTGATAAAAGTGCAGATCTTGATTGTGTTCACAATATTGATATTCATCTTTTCTATAAGAATTATTCGTCTAAAATTGATTTTAGCATTGCAAATAACGCCAAATTTTTAAAAATTATTTTAAAAGTGTCAAAATAAATGTACTAAAATTTTGGAATGTTAAATATATAAAATCTTTTAAAATTAAAAAAATATATTTATATATTAATTTATATATATGAAGAAAAAAACAAAGCTCTACCGAACCTTCAAATATAAATTAAATATTTATTAAAAGTATCCATATCTCTAAGAGAAAATACACTTATTATATGTTTAAGTAAAAAATTATTAGACAGAAACGTGTGCATACAATTTAACTAGATATCGATTAGACTATACAAGTGACATAATTATATTATACATTTATTAAAAAAATCATTCATAGAACTTTGAGCTAATAATTATGTCTAGAAAAAAAGTTTGTAAACCAATGTAGAGAGTTGTACAAGGTTGTCTAATTTGTTTGGTAGAAGATTTGGTGTTGTAGTGCATGTATGTTAGAAGAGCGTTTGGTACATAATGTTTTGTCAAAACTAGAAATGTGTATTGTATATTAGACAATCTACGTATTTATTACTTCTTTCGAGTTTCAAACACTTTACTCACATCTCATGCTTTTCTTGAACCTGTATATCACCTTATTCATAAAGCTTGTTTTATTGTTTTCTCAATATAATCACTTTATGTTATGTCTTTTAATCATTATTACATTAATAGTAAGCAAGTATTTCATGTCAGAAAACACTTTTAAAATATAATATCTGAATTTTTTTGTGTAACTATATATACAAAAACTTGATTTATAATAATACATTATTCGAAAATGTAGATTAAAATTCATTAATATTTTAGTTAAATTATATTCATTTTGTGTTTATTTTCATTTTCTCTTTTTTATTTCTTATAATTGTTTTTTTCTTAATTGATTGTGATTATGATGATGATCATATTCTTTTATTTACTAAATTTACTGGGATTCACGAGCATTTGTACAATTTTTTTTTTATAATTCAAATATTAAGATGGGATAGTATGAAATTATTTATATAACACTCCAGTTTGAAACTCAATATTAAAAATACATAGGAATTTTCACAGATAAAAATAATAATAATATTACAAGCATTTTTAAACTATAGTATTAATTAATTGATATTTAATGAGACGTTATATTTGAGATTTGTTTATCTGTAATAAGATTTTTTAATAATAATCTGAAGACCAGTGTTTACATTTTTTTTTTCTTGTCATAAAAAAGTAATCATTACTATACCAATTATTAAAATAAAAAATAGTATAAAATTATTATTCTAAAAAAATATTAAAATAAATAATTTTTATAATTTTATTATAAGTAATTTTTTTCTTGTGTAAGTAGCTTTTTATTATGCGTAAGTTTAAAAATAATTTATTTAAAATATATAATAATAATAATAATAAATAATAATATGTAGATCATTCCTTTTGAACAGTAAGATCTAAATTTAAATATTTAACTTTTATTTTAATTTTTGAAATGTTAAGAAAATTTAGAATTTGAAAATTTTCTTTTAATGATATTAATTACTTTCTTGATTTATATGCATAAAAATAAATAAAAAGGAAACAAGTACGTAAAAGTAATCAACTAAAAGTTTCATTTGGTCTAAATATTTTTGCAAAATTTAATTTATTCTCCCCTCTAGAATAATTCATTAATGTTGCAAAATTTTATTCATTTCTTTACCAGCAGGAACAATTACTGACACAATATGAAAGTAATGACTAATATAGAGTTTAGCCTACATGTATTTCTTCTAAATATAATTTATTTCACATGCAAAATATATCATAAGATTTGAATCTCAAACTACTTTATCATACACGCAATTATCAGTTATATATCTCAATCAATGTTAATACTTTTATTTAATTTAAACATTATGATTTTAGAAGTTAGTAGCTAACTTACACCTGTATTATTTATTGCCTTATTTTATACATTTACTTTTTCTTTTCATAGATTTAAAATTATGAAAGTATTGTATCTTTCATTATATTTTCCTCTTCATATACTTTATTATTATTTACTTAGCTTACGTATTTAAACTTTTTTAGCATACTTAAAATTGTACTTATTAAACAATTTATGTTGTATTGCAATTTGTATTTTAGAATATTAATATTGAATAAAAATGAATTATTATCAACTTCATAAATTAGTTTCTTCATGGTATACCATTTAGTTTTTAATTAAAATAAAGTTTATTCATTCTATGTTTAATTTTTTTTTCTTGAAAAAAAAAAAAAAACCCTCTTGATGTCTGCAAAACAAAGATTTAGACATTCTAACCATCACCCTTCATTCTTATCTCACACTTTATCATAAAAGCAGTTAAAATAGAATGAATGAGATATGTAGCATTCCCATTTTTGTAGGCCATTTAACCTTTCCAACTCACTCTTACTATACAAGGACACAACAAACCATTATATTTAGCAACTTACAAAATTATTTAACCTATAATACCTAAGATTTCAATTTAATAGATTCACACCCTCCATTATGTCACCCATAATCTTCTTCTACTACTTAAAGACATTATTTTCATGATATAACTTCAATAAGGTTTCAATAGTTATCATTGAAATTGGAAAAATAGGGTCCTTTTTTATGATTAATATGTAAGATTAAGCAAAATACTCCAACAATCGTTTCATTGTGTTTTATTAATTAATTTAAATTTTGTTGGGTGATGTCTTTGTACCCACGCAAACCCTTTACGGGTCCCATTCCAGTTGATAAATTAGATAACAAATGCAATTCCTGAGTTCTTTTTTAGCTAAAATCGCCAAAATTGAAAATTTTCAATATAACATTTTAGACTATTTCAACAAATAAGTGGACCAACATAGCCAACCTTTTTGTTTATATATTATATTCTTATTCACATGGTTTTTAATTTTCTTTCATAAGTTTATGGATCATGTCATGTGTTAGAAGTATGGGATTCATTAGCCTCTTGAATTCCAGAGTTAAAAAACAAAACCATTTCTAAGAAAAAAAATCTAAAAGTAAAATTAATTTTCATTTTTTTTTCCATTATTCTTTTTTTGGGTGGATTTGACCCTAGTTTTTCTTACCATTCTAGATGGCTGATGCATAGGAGAACTGAATTGAGATTAAGTTGGAGCCATTCTGAGGGCTTCCAACAGAAAACAATGTCATTTTTTAATCTTTTTCTTTGTTTCACATTTTCAAATAGTTATGGTTCTTTGGTCAGAAAAGGTGGAAGTTAGAATTTAGAAGAGAGATTAAGGGCTTCCATAAGTAATTAACTTTAAAAAGAGAGTTTTGCTTTGATGTTCCTTCCAAGAAAGATGGTCTATCTTTGAATGAACTTAAAACCCTTTTATTTTTTTCCGTTTTGTTTACTTCTTTGCCCCCTTTGCCCCATTCAACAATGCATCACAAATGGTCCCATCTTGGCTTTCAACCTTCATTTAGCACATACTCTAACACCTTTCTTTTTTACTTTCACATACACAAATGCTCAAACATGTTCTGTGCATATTTTCTCACACTGGTCTGTTCTGTGTTAGAGACATCAACAAAACCACCTATGTCAATATTAATGCTTGGATTAGATCTACATTGAAATATTATCTTGAACAGTGAAAAAGAGTGGTGATATATATTTGGTTTGAGCTGGCAAATATGTACTAAATACATTTTATAATGGCAACCAAATTTAGGTTAATTATATTAGCAGTGGGGGAGGTATGTGCTCAATTATCAGAAGTAGGACCAAGTGAGAAACAGTGAAAAACTTAGGGAGACTTGACTAAAGCAAAAGCAATTTGTTGGAGGGCCAAAGCACAACACAACATAACATAACATAACATTCACCAAGGTAGCTATAGATTCCTTTTATAAAGGAAGAGATATATGAAAATGTGGATATTATTTTGGAAAGTACACACATGGATGTGATAACGTATAGGAACAAAATTTTGAATCTTCATCACATAATTTTACAAACTATTTGGTGGCATGGCAATTAGTCGGTGAGTGGCGGTGCAGCCCACTCCCCTACAGCCAAATTCATCCCTGTTGGACTTCAACAAAAACCAACACTTCCTACTTCTTATTGCTACCTTTCTCTTTCTGGGTTTGAATTTCATGACCTCATCACTCACTTTCTTCATTCTCCTTCCAACATCAATTTAATTGAATCAGGACAATCATACTATAAAACTTAAATAATTCAACTCACTATTCTTCTGCATAGCCAAGTCCATTTCATCATACAAATTCATGGCTTTAAAGTAGAAAAAGACACATGATTCAAACTTACATTCTTATCTAATTTTCATTTACCATATCATTCAAAATTACCTTTTACAACTGTTACTTCTAAAATAGTGTAAAATAGTGTGATAGGTTCTTAACCTTGGATAAGGAGATAAGGAAGCTAGCATTCTTGAGTGAGGGGAAAACGACAAAACTCCTCTGATATGTGTTTTCCCTCTGTTGAAGTTAATGATCAGATTTTTGTCTTGAAAGGTGGCAACCCTGCGAATTAAAATTGGCACATAAGAGGCTTGTGGACAAAGTAAAATAAGTGAAATTTATGCAGGGTTTGATTTTGTATATTAATATTGTTATAAAGAAAACAAAGTTTCTTAGGAAGCATACCCACATAATGACTCAAGCATCTGCGGCCATAACTGGTCCCACCCTTGCTGTGGGTCTGGTCCACCAACTCATGTGTGTGGTTTGGTGGGGCCTTTCATTTCTTGCCTCAATAGAAAAATGAAAAGGAGCTGGCAGGGATTATCAAAATAAAAGTAACATTTTTCAGTTACAGAAAATTCTAGACCTTGTAAAAATTCACTACTATCTACATCCCAAAGCACTGATCCACATAAAGCAGTTAAAACACAAGGACTGTTTCACATTTTTTGTCTGTCTGAATTGTTCCTCACTTTTACAATAATACTGTCTGACGTAAGGAACAAATGTAAAATTATCAGTATGGTATAATCATGTTTTTGTTTCAAAAATGTAATCAGAAGGTTGCTATTTGAGTTTTTGTGTATATAAAAGAGGCTGCATTAAAGCATATTACTTCTTTAAATGAACTTTATTATTTTGAGAAACCAGTTTTTGACTGTTAGACATGATACAACTCTTAATTAATTGGTATAGTGAAAAGCATTTAACTGTTGAACTGTGATGCTCCATTTTGTCAAAAAGCACTCCATAAACAATGGTTAGATAAAAAAATTCATGAAATTCTTTGATTTTCCTTGACTCAAGAACATTTCATTCCCCCCCACAAACCCTCAAGCCTTAGCCTCCTTTGGTTATCATTTCATTCAATTCAAACCGCCTATTTCTCATTCAGTCGAAATAAAACCACTGGCTATCTACTTCTCTTCTACTCTCTCTCTCTCTCTCTCTCTCATACATTACACACACAAAATACAGTTTTGACATCTTGTCTGAAAACTCTCTTTCCCTTAAAACTTTTTCTCTGTCTCTCATTCCGACACTTGCTTAGGTTTCAATCTGATATTCCAGGTAAACCTTTCTTTGTACATATCAGAAAAACTGAACACCAGCCATGGCTGCCAACAAGTTTGCAACCATGTTACACAGAAACACCAACAGAATCACCCTTGTTCTAGTCTATGCCATCCTAGAATGGATTCTGATCATCCTCCTGCTCCTCAATTCTCTCTTTTCTTATCTAATCATAAAGTTTGCCGATTACTTTGGCCTCAAAAGGCCCTGCATATGGTGCACCAGAATCGATCACATCATAGAGTCTGGGAAGAGCAAGACTTCTTGCAGAGATCTTGTGTGTGAAGCTCATGCCTCTGAGATTTCCAAACTGGGGTTCTGCTCCGATCATCAAAAACTGGCTGAGTCACAGGACATGTGCGAGGATTGCTCCTCCTCATCCCAACCAGATTATTCTCGGAGTTTTCGTTTGTTTCCATGGATGAAGCAGATAGGTGTGATTCAGGATGAGGGTGCTGATGCCGGTGACAAGGCAATTGAGAAGGTGGAAGAGGCTATGAGGTGTTCTTGCTGTGGCGTCAACTTGGACAACAGATTCTACCCTCCTTGCATTTTGATCAAGCCTTCTCTCAATGTTTTGGAGTACGACCAGAAGCCGAATTTGGTGACAGAACGCGGGGTTGGTGTAGAGATTGACGAAGATCAGACCAGATCGGATATTGTGCTTGATCATCATGAGGATGGACAGGGGAACGAAGAAAACAAGGGAAGCCACACGGTGTTTACGGTTGATCAGGGTTTGGATAGAAAAGACGAGGAGGCAGAGAAGAGTTGTGATTGTTCTGTATGTGATGCTAGCGTGGATATTCTTTGTGATGAAATTTGCAAGTTGGATTTGGCTGTGGAGAAAGGGAAAGAATCAATTGAAGAGGAAAGTTTGAATACCGGTAAGACTGAGAACGATGATCAAGGTTGTGAGAAATCCACTGCCCAAGTTGATTGTACCAGAGAGATAACTGTGGAGACTCCACCCAAACATCTGGAATTTTTCATTCACGGTGATGATTGCAGATTGATTCCGGTTGAATTGGTTGATTCCCCCGCTACAGAAAATAGGGCTCACAGCAGGTATAAGGAGGGAGGTGAAGACTTTATTCTGGACTTTGATAAGAGTGCTGATGCAGAAGCTGAACCGGTTGTTGAGAATTGGCACATTTCTGGGGATATTGTGGCAGAATTTTCATTTCAGGAGAATGAAAATGTCTTCAAGGAAAACGGGGCTGAATCGGTCCAGTTAATCACCAGAGGACAGTCCTCAGTGTTGTCACAAGTAGAACAAGAAAATTTGGAGCAGAATTGTGGAGATGTGAGTTTTTTTCAGATTGCTGATGACTTGACCAAGGATGTGAACATTGAAGCAAACACAGAAACAAGAGATGCCGAACAATGTTCAGATGCTTCTCTAGGTTCTAATTATTTTCCTCCTTGATAACACCTTTCGGTTGTTATACCTTTTTTCTTTTTCTTGATTTTCTAAATGCAATTATCTCTGATGCCTTGTCAATTCCTGCAGCATCTGAAGATGAATCAGAAATGCAAGGTGAGGAATATGAAGCAGAAGTCTCAATAGGGACTGAAATTCCTGAACAAGAGCAAGTGGATGAGTATCAAAGCCAGGATGTTCTTTTGGATACAAATCAACAAACACAAGAAGATCCATCTACCAGCACTGTCAGATTTAATCTCCGAGATGAAAGTGGTGAGCCTCAACTTCTTATCTTCCCTTTCGATGAAGTTCATTTTTAAAACTCTATAATAATCCAGCTTCTTTAATTGCAATTTATAACTAGGTGAGGACAAAGGTGAAGAGTTTGTAGAATTTAAAATCATGTCAATCGAAGTGAGAATGCCAACAGTAAGTAACCATTTGCCATCTCTGTTGGAGCTTAACGAGAATGAGGAAGAAAAAATTCCTGACACACCCACTTCTGTGGAGAGTCTACATCAGCTACACAAGAAATTGCTTCTTCTTGAGAGGAAAGAATCAGGAACAGAAGAGTCATTGGATGGAAGTGTTGTGAGTGACATGGAATGTGGAGAGGTAACCATGGAAAAGTTAAAAGCAGCATTGAAATCTGAGAGGAAAGCTTTGAGCACTCTGTATGCAGAACTAGAAGAAGAGAGAAGTGCATCTGCTATAGCGGCGAATCAAACAATGGCGATGATAAATAGGCTTCAGGAAGAGAAAGCAGCAATGCAGATGGAAGCCTTGCAGTATCAGAGAATGATGGAAGAGCAATCTGAGTATGACCAGGAGGCTTTGCAACTATTGAATGAGCTCATGACGAAGAGGGAGAAAGAGAAGCAAGAGCTAGAAAAGGAGCTTGAAATATATAGAAAAAAGGTTCATGAATATGAGGTAAGAGAAAAGATGGTGATGTCAAGAAGAGATGGTAGCATGAGAAGCAGAACTTCTTCTCCCTCTTGTAGCAATGCTGAAGATAGTGATGGATTGTCCATTGACTTGAATCAGGAAGCAAAGGAAGAAAACGGGTTTTACAGTCATCAAGAATGCAGCAACCAGAACACCCCAGTAGATGCGGTCTTATATTTGGAGGAATCATTGGCAAACTTTGAGGAAGAAAGGCTACAAATTCTAGAACAGCTCAAGGTACTGGAAGAAAAGCTAGTTATATTGAATTATGAGGAAGATCACCGGTCAGATGATGATGCTAAATCAGTAGAACTTTGCGAAGAGAATGGGAATGGATACCATCATGATGGTGATCACGAAGGACAGGTAAATGGATTTGCTAATGGACATGCAAAGGAAATAAATGGAAAGCATCATCAAGGGAGGAAACTCATGGTTGCAAAAGCGAAGAGGCTTCTCCCACTTTTTGATGCAATGAGTTCAGAAGCAGAAGATGTGGAGTTGAGTGGAGACGAGTTAGATTTGCCCCACTTGCAGAATAATTCAGTTGAAAAGATTAACATGGTGAAGAAAAAGGTTGGTTTAGAAGAGGAAGTGGACAATGTTTACGAGAGACTACAGGTGCTGGAGGCAGACAGAGAGTTTCTAAAGCATTGTATCAGCTCCTTGAGAAAAGGGGACAAAGGGTTAGACCTTCTCCAAGAAATTCTACAACATCTTCGTGATCTGAGGAATGTTGAACTCAGGGTGAGGAACATTGGAGATCTTGCCGTGTAAGAACCGTACAAACTCAACCAGGTAAATATATGTTAAGGAAAGAATTTTAAACTTAACTCAACTTCAACATGTATATATATTAACCTTATCTCTGGTCTATATATATTAGTCTTATCTCTGGTTTGTATGAGACTTCGATATATTTATGCAGTTATGTATGATGATGCAGATTGGTTAGATTGGAGTTAATGGAGAAGGTGGAAATGAAGCATGCATGAGCACCAGTGTGGTGTACATACGTAGGAGAGGAGAAGAATGAAAGCAACAGTGAAATTTGAAGAAAAAAGTTGAGAGGGAATTCCCTGATGGAGAGGGGAGAATCCTGGAGGAGTTTGTTTTGTGGAAGTAAGCCCAAATTTTTGGTGGGTTGTGTCCATCATGACCTTTTGTGGGAAAAGGAGAATGATGAGCATATGTGTGTGTAGGGTAGTGAGTTGTATTTTGTGAGCATGGACCTGGCTTGCAAAGCTGGAGTGATCTAAAAAAGATTCCAGTGCCAGGTAAAATAGCACTTAGTTTCATATAGACAGACAGAATTAGGGCCACTACTTTTGTCATTTCTTTCATTTTTGTTGCTTAGAGTCAAGATTGGGGTCACTGGCCTCTCTCTTCTCTTCTCTTTTGCATTCTTGCATCCTTTGAGTTTGTTTATTTCTGAGGGGGGAAATCTGAGTCACTTGTATACTACATCATGTATTCATTTGTAATTATATAAAAAAAAAAGTGAGTGTTTGTTTATACTGCTTGGAAATAACATCAGATACAAACCTTGCCCTGCTTTCACTTCGAATATTTGATTCAACTTTAAGCAAAATGCAACTTCTTGTTTGATTAGGCCGAAAACTATGCAACTAATTAAAATATAGACTTAAATACCTTTTTCGTCCTCATTTTTGTAATATTTGTTATGGATGGTCCTCATTTTTACCAAATGTTTAAAATGGTCATCATTTTCGTATTGTTTGTTGCGGATGGTCCTCATTTTTACCAAATGTTTAAAATGGTCATCATTTTCGCAATTCGTGTTTAATTTAGTCTTTTTCTGTGACGCCGTTTAAATCAGTAACGGAATACTGTACAAGTGGCACTGTTTGTATTACATTGTACTGGGTTGTATTACGTGTACTGTACAAGTGTAGTAATTAGATATTTGGGGATAAATAGGTGAGCTAAGATTTTGAAAATGAAATGTTGGGCAGTTGGTCAGTTGTTGCAATCTTCTTCCTCCATTCCCAATTTGTGTTGTTGCAATCTTCTTCTTCCTACAATCCCATGTCACAGTCTAATCTTCTTCCTTTATCTCTGATTGTAATCGTTGGAGGCAATAGTGTTGTAGCAATTCGTGCAATGTTGTTGTAGCAAAGCACTTACCTCGTCGATGATGATTAACTGGAAAATTGAAATCAAACGAACAAATCGTCACTTCCAATTGCTGCTTCCTTGCAAATCAAAGATGAAGAAACTCAGAGATGAAGAAATCGCCTGTACTCGTCAATCCCTAATTGCAGCGCGACCTAATTGGAAAATTTTTGCCCCAGATTGAAGAGTTAACGTTAATAATTCACCTGTACAGTACACGTAATATACCCAAATACAATGTAATACAAACAGTGTCACCTGTACAGTGTTATTCGTTATTGATTTAAATGACGTCATAGAAAATGACTAAATTAAACACGAATTGCGAAAATGAGGACCATTTTAAACATTTGGTAAAAATGAGGATCATCCACAACAAACAGTACGAAAATGAGGATCATTTTAAACATTTGATAAAAATAAGGATCATCCGCAACAAACACTACAAAAATGAAGACGAAAAATGTATTTAAACCTAAAATATATTAGTAAGTTAACAAATGGAGTTATGAGGTGCTTTAGAGATGAAAGAAAATAAAGAAAAAGATCGTTGGTTCGTCTATTAACAAAAATTAACAATTAACATAAATATAAATATATATACATATATATATATATATATAAACATTTAAAAATCACAAAAATCCAATTTTCCGGGTCTGGTAACTTGGAAAAGACCACTGGACTAAATAATTCAAAGACATACCTTACTATCCATGTCTTATTTTTTTTTCTTTCAAATTTTAATAATAAAATGGAGGAATAATATTATTCTCCCAATAATTTTTTATATTTATATAATTTTATAATCATTTCATCTCTCTTCGTGGAGAAATAACATTATTGAAAAAATAAGAATCTAATAATTTTACGAACACATGTGTTTGTGTAAGATTGTTATTACTGATGCATGTGTGATGCATGTGAGATATGTTTGGGAAAGAAATGGAAGGTGAAATATATGGTCGTCATTTTCAATAATTTCTAGAATCATGTTTATCGTTTGTAGTTAATTTAATCTAGTTTTAATCTTTGATTTTAAAACTGATTTTAATATTTGTGATTCCATTGTATTTAAGTTATGTCACTTTCAACGCAACCACATTTACATTAATATTTTGGTTAGAAGGAGAAGGAGGGCAACTAATTTTGTATTGGCGAAGCATGTTGAAAAGTGTATTGGTTTGGTTGTTAATTTATATGTGGGGTTTGGGTGATGATTTAAAGGTTCCATTTTAACCTTTTAAATATTCTCAATTTGCTGATGTCTGAATTTTTCTTCTTTGGTTGCATACAGGGTGTTTGAATAAATATCTAGGCCAGGGACTCATTTGGTGATTTTTTTTTCTTTCAGTAGCCTGATTTCTGATAATTTTTTTCTAATAAATATTATTTATAATATTTATCTAAATAATATTTTTTTTTATGAAATTTTGATTAAAACAATATAGTTGGAATAAAAAATTTCTCTTACTAAATATTTAAACATATAATAATGTATTTACTTTTTCATGTCAGAATTAAGATGCTTTTATAAAAGAGCACATTTTTTAATTTTTTTTTTCTATCCAAATAAAATACAAATTAAATAAATGTATACGTAAAAGTGTAAAAGTAAATCTTATATTAAGTCAATTTTCAATTTTTTATTTATAAAGTTTTAACGTTTATTTTTAGTTATACACATAATTGTTAAAATAATTTTGACAACAACAATATGCATGAAAAACTTGTAACATTTTGAAAAGAGATTATTCAATGTACTATAAACTACTGAACAAAGAATTTGTGTAATGCATAATATATTTTAAACATGTTTTAAATATATATATATATATATATATATATATATATATATACATGCAAAATATTTACAAATACCTAGAGAGAATTCCTTTAATAAAGTAAAAAGAAATAACTTTTATATCAAATGAATCAAAACTTATTACAAAAGTCGATTCTTCTTGCATCTCATCAAATTTTTCTCACACCCATCATTTTGAATTTTATTTTCCAAAACGCACTAAATCAATTTTGGAAACATTTTCTTTAAAAAATAGTCACCCACTTTTCTTGAATCCCTTTAAAAAGGCAAAGTTATTACCATTTATCTTCCACAATCAAATACAAGTTTATAATAAAACATCCAACAACATGAAGTTCAATATATTTACAATCAATGTTTCCCTAAATTAGGTTGTATCATGTTCCATTCAAGGTACAAATGAATTATTTCACAATATTACACAATAATCATGAGTTCTATCAATCATTGAATAATCCAATAGAGAGTTAGGGACTCAAAATGTTGCATCTTTCGACATGCACTTTTTATACCTATAGAACTCACCTTTCTTATAAACAACAACATTCAAGGAGAATTGTAAAAACGCAATTTGCATTCTACAATGCATTCATCAGCCTACAACCATTATACGGACTAAGTATATTTTCTCACATTTGGAACACTTAATCTTACTTCCTTGTAGAATAATTTAGTTTAAATTTAGTGTTTTAAGTGAGATTTATCCAAATGGGATTAATTGAGCTTTAAATCAAATCATTCAGTGAAATCAAATTTGTACGCCTTATTAGACCATAAACGATCTAGGTAAAATAAATGCATTAGAAACTCTAGCTAGCAAGTCTAAATTAGAAATTTTGGTTTATTTAAGTGCACCGAAAGAGTTTAGGAACCATCCATAAGATAATTTTTTATGATATGATAAAATATCATAAAATAATTACAATATCGTGACAATTAATTAATTTTAAAAAATAATTATAATAGTGCGTGCACACACAAATTTTTTTTTTATTTCGAATCTTTTTAGAATAATAATATAATTGTTATTATATTTATTTAACCTTTAAAATTACTAATAATAATATTAATATAAATTATTAAATTTTAAATGATTAAAAATCTATTTAGCAAAAATATTTAGTATAATAATGTTTTTTATAATTATAAAAAAAACACTTCTAATAATAACACCACTATGGGTCGTAATAATAATAATAATAAAAATAATAATGATATCAATAACAACAAACTAATGATAATAATAATAATTTTTATGCCATAATTATTGATGTCAATGTTAATACTAAGGCTAATGTTAATGATAATAATCTATAATTATATATAAATATACATCAACAACAAAACAAATAGAAAGGACAAGTAATTGAAATAGGATCGTAGTCATAGTAAATAACATTAAGAGGTGTCTCTAACTAATTAATAATAATAATATCATTATAATAATATCTCGTAGTGGTAATAATAATAATAATAATATTAATAATAATAATAATAATTGTTAAATTTAAATAATTCTTCATAATAAAAAATTATTTTTTAGTTTTATCATTTTACTAATTTTAGTAACTATTTGTTTAATTCAAATAATTACACAGATATAGAGATAAAATGAATAACAAAACAAATAAAAGTTCAAGTAAATAAGAGTAAAATGTGTGTCTAACTACAATAATAATAATAATAATAATAATAATAACAACAATAATAATAATAATACTAATAATAATAATACCACTATAATAATATTGCGTAATGATAAATAATAATAATAATAATAATAATACAACTACACATATAAAGAGATAAACATCTTTGGTGTCCTTTTTTGTTTTTTCAATTTTAACATCTTAATTATTATATGTTAAATTTAAATAATTATTTATAATAAAAAAATTATTTTTATTTTTATTATTTTACTAAATTTAGTAACTATTTCTTTTAATTAAAATAATTGTTCAAATATAAAAATAAATGGACAACAAAACAAATAAAAAAGAGAAAAATTGAAACATGAACATACATAGTAAGTAAAATTAAAATGTGACCATGATAATAAAAACAATAATAATAATAATAATTGATATAATAATTATAGTTCTTGATAATAATAATAGTAGTAGTAATAATAATAATAATATAATATTAAAATTAATTATAGTTAATAATAATGATAATAATACTTATAATTGATAGTAATAATGATCATAATAACGATAGTTGATAACAATAATGATAACACTAATTATAGTTAATAATAATAATGATAATAATAACAATTATTATAATTATATATAAGGTTAGGGATGACAACGGGTCGAGTCGGGTACAGATAGTACCTACTCGCAATCCCACCCACAAAAAAAAATCATTCATTACCCGCCCGTTACCAGCTGGGTACTCACTTAAAAAATATCCGCGAATATTTTTAAAATTCGCGGGTACCCATGAATATCCGCATACCCACGAATATTTAAAAAATATATATACTTTATAATTTTTTTAAATAAAATTATAAAAACTAAAATTAAATTTAAGCTAATAAAATATATTTTTAATTTTAATTAAATTTAACTTAATAAAATATAAATTAAATTTCAATTTTAATTTTAATTTTTTGCGGGTAACAAGTACCCGCGCGTACGGGTAGTATGATACCCACACCCAGCCCGTTTATAAACGGTTATTAAAATACTCGCCAACTTCTACCCGTAGTAGATTTTATCCTCAGATACCCACTGGTGCGATTATTTTTGTTTTCCCAAGTTATAGTTGATAATAATAATAATTATAATTATACTTATAATTGATAATGATAATAATATAAAAATAAAATAATAAATATCATAAAAATTGGGTTATATTGTTGTAGATATTATTATTAGTGTAATGAAGTAGTAAATCTAAGTGATACGATAATAATTACAATTTTAAATATAATAAATAAAATTGATATCACAATATAATGTAGTTAATTAATTTTACGAAATAATTATTACAACATGTGACCTGTGTACAATTTTCTTTTATTTCAAATGTTTTAGAATAATATTTCTCTTAAGTTGTTGATTTTGGTCATCTTCCTTTTGTATTATTCTTTTTATCTTAATATATTTTAGTTTTCTCTATTTTTAAATTAATTATTTTTTCCATATAGCAGTTTTACTAATTATTTGGAAAAATTTTGAATGTTCACAATGTAAATACACTTTAAATTTTATTGAACAGTAATTTCTTAATATCATTAAAAATTATATGTTTAATATACAAATATTATCATTAGATTATCAAATTTAATTAATAGTCATTAAGAAATATAATAATTAATAGTCATTAAAAAATGATATTGACATGAAAAAAAGAAAAGAGAAAAGAGATACGATAACTAGTACTTTTAAACTTCTCATCTTTTGCTCTAAATCCTAAGCTTAAAAATTTTAATCGTACAAATAAACAGACATTATGATGTATATTTCCTTTCGTCAAAATATAAAAATGATTTAATAGTTAATTTACTATTTTAAAATAAAATAATTTAAAAACGAAAAAAGCTAATGAAAAAAAAAAAATCTTTTATTTGGTATAACATAAGAGAAGGGAAATATAATTCAGCAGAGCTTGTTTTCCACTGATGAGCAGGTTATCATGATTGGTAGCGAAATCAAAGTGAAAGACGAAGGAAGAGAAAATTGCAATTTTGAGGAATGGGAATGCTCTTTAGGTTACCCTAATCTTTTAGGGTAATTCCAAACCAAATGCATTTTCACATAAATGTGTCCTTTTTTGTCGGCAAATTCTTCTTGCAACTTCATACTATTTTTCATATTGTTCCCATGTAACTCGAAAACTATTTTTTTTAATTCTTTTTTATTTTTAAAGTTATTTTTGAAAGTTAAAAATAACTTCTAAATCTTTTAATCTAAAAATTAAAATAAAAAAGTCTTAGTTACATTAAATGTTTGAAGAAAAAATCGAATTGCACAAGAGCTAAAATGGAAAATTTTATATCCATAGAAAGGCATGTGTAGAAAGAAATTGTCTTTTGTCTTGTTTGTCCGTGAAAAGAGAAGCCCAAACTCTAAAATCTTTTGCATATCCCCTCCCTATTTTGATTTACTCTCTGCAAATTTAAGTTTGAGGGATGAAGTTTTATGTTAATTTTAAAAGGTTGGAATATTATTTAGAAACTATGTTTATATTCACTGTTTTTATTTTTGAGAAAATATTTATATACAGTGTTTAGTTATTCTACTTATGACCACCTTACTCATAGTTGGAGCCCTAAAAAAAAACTTGGAATGAAATTTCTATTCCTTCTACTAAAGATTAACTTTTACTAAAGGTTAGGGTATTATACGGGTGGTATAACAGATTTGCTAAAACATTAGAGTTTCATTGACTTTTGAAAGAGTCTACATTATCTATTGAGTTTTTTTCGCTTTCCACACTAAAAATACATTATGTTAGTATTTTAAATAGTTTTTAATATATTTGTTTAATTTTAAAATTAGTGATCATCAACTTGTTTTAAAGATATAGAAAAATAACATAAAAGAAAATCCAATAAAAAATCTAAATTCTTTTTGAAATAGATTAAGAGTAATTAAATGTTTTAGATTGATTATATTTTATTAATCAATTTATTAAAATAATATAATTAATTATATCTTAGGTCAAGAATAATGTCATGAAGCTATTAAGACCTGTAATATTATAATTCGACGAAGAGATCAAATTATGAATATTATTTTAGAAAAAGTAAGTGACAAATTTTACATAAAATGGTTATGACTGACTTATTTGTAAGCAGGTAGGTATAAAATTTTTTGTTCCTTTCTCTTCGCCCCCAGAGAAAATTTTATGTACTTTATAATTGAAAGACGAGATCCTAAATATTTAGTGTTCCCAAATGGCCAATCAAGGAACACAAGATACACTCCCACACTTTACTCATGAGTTCTTGGGAACTACTCAATTAAATGTAGAGTTTTTTGCTTGAAGTAGTAGGCTCAATTAAATGTAGGGTTTATTTTTATGTTTTCGTAATCTAATAGGAGTTGCATAAAGGCCAAAATAACAACATAGGGAGAAAAAATTAAAGAATATTTACTTAAAGTACCTTAAATTAATTATTACGTAAATATATATTAAAGAAATAAACAATATTTATATAGATTTGAAAAATACAAAACAATGACATTATAAGAAAATTATTAAATAAAAATTAATTTTAAAAATAAAAATAATTAATTATTAGAATGATTATTCTACGTATCAATTTATAAATTCAAAATTATAGACATTCAAAATCAATTTAAACTTTAATTCACGAACTAATTATAATTTTTTATTAATAATAAAGATTATTTTGAATTTCAATAACTTTTTAGTTTATAAATTAATTTCTAAATTTGTTATTATAACGATTAACTTCTCAAATTAATTTTCTTTGAAGCCATCTCAACAAAATCTATCTCTAAATTAATTATTTTCTTTTCTCTATGTATCTGAAATAATTTTCAAAGGTTATTAAAAATATGATTAAATATATTTTTGGTTCCTTCATTTTCAGTAAAAATTAAAATTAGTCTATTTTTGAAATTTTTAACTAATTTAGTATTTCTTCTGTATAAATGTGTGGATTTAGTCATTTTAATCAAACTTTGTTAAGTTTATTTAAGTTTCAAACACATTTTAATGTAATAGTTGAGTTGTTTACACTGTTTGACACATTTTCGCTTTAATATTAACTCAAATATTACCATGAAACGTGTTTGAAACATTAAATAAATTTAACAAAATTTGGTTAGAATGACTAAAGTCACGTACATCTAAAAATTGTAGACAAAATTGAGTTAAAGTTTCAAAAATAGACTAATATCAATTTTCAGTTAAAGTTAATGGACTAAAAAATATTTTACCCTTAAAAATGTTATGAATAGCTAACAAACTACCTTCTCTCAGAGTCTAAACCATTAATTATAGATCATAGTTTTAAAAATCAGATTGTACCAGTTGACTGTACAGTGAATGTTTGCATTTTCATATACATCTAAATGAAATGATGTTTGATGTTAATCGGTTCATACTTCAATAAATTGTTTACTGATAAGAAATTCAGGTTTGAAATGAACATTAGTTGGACCTCTTGAACGAAAAATCGAATACACATTACAATAAAATTGTTAAATAATTATTACATTTTAGAGATTAAAATAATTAATATTAGCTAAATTAAATACAATTTTATAAACTAAAAAATATTAATATTTAATAATCTCTATTATTAATAAAAATTATTATAATTGATTTGGTAAATTGGAATATAAAAATTTCCATCATTAGTTATCAATATTTTAATAATTATTATTCTTGATTCTAAATTAGTCTATACTTTTAAATTAGAGAGTAATTAAAAATTAGTAAAATCAGTAAAATTATTTCAAACCTGATTAAAATAAGTTTACTAAATTAAGAACAAAGAACACAAATGTTTATGTAGAGTTCACTTCAGTAGTTAAGAAAACACGCATAGCCATGTATGTAAACCCCTGCAAAAATGTCAAACTATAGAGTATGGGTTCACATATGAAATAAAGAGGGAACTTGAAACGAGTTATAGTATCATATGAAAAAAAAAAAAAAAAAAACACGTGAGTGCATTTGTTCCAATTTTGGTGGACAAAGTTATTTTGTATTGTTGAATGTTGTGTTTTATAAAGTTAAGGTACAAAATATATGGTCAATTTATCACTATTTAGTCCATCTGAACTAAAAATACGAGGACTCTTATCTAGCGGCTCGTGAGTTGGAATGATCATGATTCATGATCTCTTTGCTTTCACGTGCATGTTAAAATCGTAAAGAATTTTATGTACACGAACGCATGATCATCTTGTTTTCTATTGACTTTTGAGGCAAAGGAAACAATAAATTGATTATCTTTTAAAGAAATCAAATGCTATGATTCTTTTTTTTATTCTAATAACCTTTTGAGATTTGGTGTTTTTTGAACACATTGTTGCAATAATATTGCTTAATTGGATGTGTGTATAAATGGTGATCTTAATCTTCTTTTATAAGCTTTAAAGTGGCTATGAATAACTCGTTATAATATTAATAGATATCGTAGAACAAGAAACTATATTAACTTACAACTTGGTTTTTAAATTTAAGGTAATTTTGTGAGATGACATATCATTAAATATGACACTTTTTTTTGTTAGTTATAGTTTGTAAGTCCTAAATATTGGATTTATGTGAGTAGTATCTTAAATTTTACATAATGGTCAAGATTTTATAATAATAAATTGTCTAATCTAATATGTCTTTGTATATTAAACATATGATGAGACAATTGTTCAATGAGTGAAGTGGTCTAACAACCCTAGGATCGAGTATAGAGAGTGAAGACACTGTATCTTAACATTATAAAATTTACTCAAGTACTTCTACAACAACTTCGAACTATATTGCTTGACATCAAAGATGTCACTCAAGTTGGTGTGCTTCAATTATTCTTGAATGATTTCACATAGACTCTTGAAGAAATGAGTCAGTGTAGAATCTTTTCTAGCACAACTTCAACTTGATAATAATTAATACATTTAATACAATTCATTTAGTAATAAATGTTCTTTCTTCATTTTATCAACATTCTAATAGTTGGATGTACTTACGTTCTTCTTGTTAGTGTGCATTTCCTTGATTCATTTTAAATTGTAGTGTAGTACAAAGTTTACAATTTTTTTGGAGTTGACAATGCTTTGTTTAGAAATTTGGCAAAGAAAAACAACTTTAAATTTTTGTTTAAGGGATCTTTTTTATGTAACTTGTCATTTATATAATGATTCTCCTTTTTTTAACGAAAGAAGGAAACATTCCCCGCAATATAGAATAACCTTTTGCGGTTTTCATTTTAATAGATGCTAATTTACTTCTATGTATTTTATCATCTGAGAACATTTGCACTCTATCAAATGTATACATAGATTGCAAAATATTATATGGTTAATTTGACAAACACTTGTGTCTTTCATAATTTGTTGTACATTAAGTTATTGTCTATCAAAGGAAGCATAATTATACTTTTATATTTAACTGTTTTTAACACTTAATTCTCACAAAAATAATAATAAATTTTAACAAATTTTTGTTTAAATAAACTCAAAAAGATAATTCTCCAATAAACCTTTGAAGATGCATTTACCACATTATATCTATTTGATATTGCAAATCAAGTTGGACACCACTATATTTTTTCTTTTATCACACTGCAAGAAAAATCTCAAATAATGATTAAATTTAGTGACCTAATATAATTAGTCACTATAGTGACATGTTTAGATACTAATTTATAAACTAAAAATTATTGGTAACTAAACTAGTTTTAAAAAAAATATAATTGGTTTCTAAATTGGTCACTAAAATAGTTTCTCTTATGAATTGATATCTAAATTGGTCACTAACATTAATTACCTAGGTTTTGGTTACTAAAGGTCTAAATAATTAATTAGAAACTAGTTTTTTAATATTTTAAATCCACTAAATTATTCATGAGTTTAGGAGTGATTATATGATGCATTTATAATCCAAGTATACAAAGTCTTTCTAGGTTATATAATAATAAATTGTTATTTAAATAAAAGGTTCACAATTTCTAGAGTGAATACAGAATATACACTTTATTTTTCTTAGAAAAACTTCATACTTTTCATGAAGGATTTACAATTCAATCTCTTTGTATTTAACTTATTATTCACGCACTTAAGGTCTTTGGCACTTTTTAGCACGCTTGGGTAAAATTGATAAAGTGTCTCAAGACTTCTTTTTTTCTTACCTTGTGTTGTTTTCCTTATATAAGTATCCAAAAAGTATCATGAAGGTTGTGCTTAAGAGTCACCGTTTGTCGGAGATTTCTTAGAGGGTCATGACTTTTTATTGGCATCCTCTAATTGTGATACTTTAAGGTGATTCAAATACACTTATTTATCTCTTAGAATTTAAGTATTAATACTATTCATATTTTAAATTATTACATTAAAATTTATTATTTTATGTCAACATTTTTTTTTAATTACTAAAATTAATTTCTAACATTAATAATGTTTAAATTTTCTTAAAAATATTTTTATTCACTAATTTAGTATTTTATATCGATATTAATTATACGTATTTTTAAATAATCTTAAAAAAGTATTTCTTACGTAATAAATTTAATTTGGAAAATTTCCATTTTAAATCTATTAAATAAAAGAAGACTCCAAATTGGCTTCGCATAGTGTATTTCCAGCAGGAAAAGCGACAAAAATATTTAAAACAGTCGTGTTAGGAAATCGCGTACAGGACCAGATTTCCTTTTATAACCACCAAATAGATCTAGTATCATCAATATTGTTGGAGGAATTTTTTTTTTTAGAATTTATTCAAGAAAAAATAAAATTCAGACTGCAACAGAGTCAATCGAGAGTTCAACAAGTGCAACACGCGTCTCTCTTCTTTTTCCATTGTTTATTTGTTGTTCTGTGCCAAAAAAGCTCAAGTTTCTCTTCCAACTCTATTTTCCCCACGAACCCATTTTTCATTTTCCCGAAAAGATCACAACTTTCAATTGATACTTCCTCTTTTTTCGTGTTCCTGTTTTCGATTGATGGGCATCTCTTCAAATCTGGAATCATAGACATTCTCATTGCACACCGCATGGACAGGGACAAGGACAAGTCTCACACTCGCTGTTTTTTTCACAGTTTTGTTAAACACTTCAAATTCGGTTCCAGTAAAGGTAAATCCTCTCTATCCTCTATCCTCTTCCATTTAAACCGTTTAATTTTCTGGTAGACGAATTGTCTGATTTTACTAGAATTCTGTTTCTACTCTGTGTTTGGTAAGAGGGAAACGATGAAGCTGATATACAGAGAATGGCTGCGCAAGAGCAGAAGATTTTTGCCTACGAAACCTTGGCTGCTGTCACCAAGAATTTTAGTAATATTCACAAGCTAGGCGAGGGAGGTTTTGGCCCTGTCTACAAGGTATAATCATAATCAGCTTTTAATTGGTTCGTTCTAGTGTGAAATTCAATCAAACCTAGTTCTGGATTCAATGTTTTTCTAGTATTTGGCTTTTCCCTTTTGTGAAAATTCTCAAAAATAAAAATGCTCACTACTGTATCTTACGTGTTTGTGATTAGTGGAATTTGGGTTTTTGGGTTGTTTGCAGGGGAAGCTGAATGATGGAAGAGAGATTGCTGTGAAGAAGTTATCACAGAGTTCAAATCAAGGGAAAAAAGAGTTCATGAACGAGGCCAAGTTATTGGCTCGTGTGCAGCATCGGAATGTGGTGAATTTGGTGGGTTATTGTGTCCACGGGAACGAAAAGCTACTTGTTTATGAGTATGTTGCTCATGAAAGCCTAGACAAGTTTCTTTTCAGTGAGTGCTTCTTCAATGCCCACTCGCTCCTTCATCATTCATCAAATCATCACTTCCTTATTTTCCTTGTCGTTTATGTTATACACTATTTACAAAAAACAAAAACGGATTTGAATTTAGTAATCCAGTCTGAAGAAACTTTGTGTGCCCAAAGAAACTCTAGAAGAGACCTTGACTTTTCCGTATTCATTTGTTTGATTCATAGGATAAGTTTGAAGGAGTTAATAGAATGTTTACCATGAAACTCTTTCATTCATGTTATCTAAGCTATGACATGGCATGAGGACTTTTTGTTGCATGAAGCATCCCTAGGATTTTGTTTACCTTTTGAATGTTAATGAATGAAAAGTAGCAGCAGTTGTTGGGAGTTGTTAGCAGAGGAACATTGAAGTTTGGATTAGGCATCGAGCTTCTAGGAAGGATAGTGTATGGAAAGGAAGTGTTGTTTTGTAGATTTTTTTGTTGTGGTTGTCACTAATCCCACCAAACATAATAAAATGTTGATTGGGGAATTAAGGAGGTTGTGTGTTTGTTGATGTTGATGTTGTTTTGTTATTTTTATAACAGTGGTAAGTTGAAATGGATGCAGAATCACAAAAGAGAGAGAAGTTGGATTGGAAACGTAGGTTGGGCATAATCACAGGCGTGGCAAAGGGGTTACTTTATCTACACGAAGACTCACACAATTGCATCATCCATCGTGACATCAAGGCCAGTAATATCTTGCTTGATGACAAATGGACGCCCAAGATTGCAGATTTCGGCATGGCGCGTCTCTTCCCTGAAGATCAGACCCAAGTCAACACACGTGTGGCTGGAACCAAGTAAGCCTTGCCTTTGCCTATCGTTTTTTATTTTATTTTTTTCAAAAGATTTCTACCAAATTTTGAATATGTTTCTGCTTAAATAATCGCATGTGGACCGTGGGAGTAAAGCAAAACAAAATTTAATACTTCTTCTTCGCATACACACTAGTTTGGATCATTTCCACGTTTTTTGGTATCATGTAGTATATTTTATTAAAGATACTTTGTTTTCCGAGGTTATTTTCTTCGACGATTTTAGTAATTCAAGATTATCATAATTCATCCATGAAACTTCACACTCTTACGTAACTTTAATAATAATAATTACTTTTGCCAAGGATCCAGCTCAAAAGTTTGAATGATTCAATTTTAGGTTCGGTCATACATTTATGATGAGGAAAAGTAACTATTTCATAAAAATGATAAATTTAATTATATTTAAAATGGCATAAAAATTAGTGTTTCGAGTTAACATAAGTAAATTAAAGAATTAAACGTGCAAGTTAACAATATACAAATTGCTACAACCTGAGAATAATAAGAAAAAATAATTGAAGATGAGGTTAAATTAATATTTATAACTATAAACAAAACAAAATGAGTTCATTTTCTTTTTACGTTTTTTTATTTCCAATATACCCTTTAATTATATAAATCAATTTATTTATTTATTTTGTATGATATTCTTCCATTCCAAGGAAGTTGAAAGACTGATTCCCTCGAACCGCTTTTTTTTTTTTTTTTTATTTTTTTTTTTTTTTTTTTTTTTTTTTTTTTTTTTTTATACCTTCTAAGTTCTCATTTGTTCTCTTGCTATTGATGACTTCAAAATTTTGTTAGCTTAAATTTAAATATTTAAAATAATATATTAAATTTAAACAAAACAACAACAAATAAAGTATATAAATAGAGATGTTTAAAAATATAAATTAATATACACATAATAATTTTACGTATTAATAATAATAATAACAATAATAATTAACTTTTAACTATATAAAATAAAATGACATGATAAAAATTCGGGCACCGTTACTAATGTTCTCTTTTGCATAATGTACAGAAGTATTTATTTTATCAAACATTATCAACTAATATAACTAATTAATGAATCTGAAATTTCATCAAAATCTTCTTCGAATTTGAATGAATTCATGTATTTTTTTTTTCATTTTGCTAAACAGTTTCATTTGAATCGTCAGGTCAAGTTAACATTAAACGGTCATCATGCACTTTATATAATATTTTGAGTAATAAATTCTACAGCGTCAATTTTATAAGTAATATTTTATAATATTAATGTTTGATGAAATCTTATATAGTTTTAAAAGTAAACAACATTAAACATTACGTTTTCAGCGCTCATAATATGACTTTTACATTTTTATCACTAAAATATATGTGAAAATGTTTTCTACCTTGTTTCTCCTTTTGCCATCAACCCATAGGATCTCCTCATATATCAAATCAACAGATTAAGAAACTGGCGTATTAGTTACGGCACGTCTTGCATTGCATGTGTTTGATGATATGACTGACTAGTCAAGTCAAGTGTTTTGACCAGTTGTGATCGTTTGTTTGTGGCTTATAGTTTTTTACTCTTAACTAATTACTCGTACGTGGGAATTGTTCAGTGGATACATGGCTCCAGAATATGTTATGCATGGAAATTTATCAGTGAAGGCAGATGTATTTAGTTATGGAGTTTTGGTACTGGAGTTGATCACCGGCCACAGAAACTCCTCTTTCAATTTGGATGTGGACGCCCAGAACATGCTTGATTGGGTAACACTCTTTATTAAGATTATTCTTTACTTCCATCACTTTACTATTATGACCCCATCACCAATTATATATAGCATTTTCTTGTTCTCGTTGACATTTCAGCAAGTTCTGAGGACTTTTTCTTTGATCAACCGATTAATTAATAGCAACGGTGGTCATGAATTGTATATCTTTTGAGTCTTCACAAAATTAACTCTCCCCACCAACACCTACAACCTACATCACCATTACCGCATACCCACATAAGCAAGTTGCATTTAGAATTGATGGAGAGTGGTTTGTTTTTGTGGTTATAATAGGCATACAAGATGTACAAGAAAGGGAAGAGCTTAGAAATTGTGGATCCAACGTTAGCAGGTACAATGGTAGATGAAGAGGTAGCAATGTGCATTCAAATGGGTTTGTTATGCACTCAAGGTGATCCACAGCTACGTCCCACGATGAGGCGTGTGGTGGTGATGTTGTCAAGGAAACCAGGCCAGATGCAGGAACCATCGAGACCAGGGGTGCCTGGTTCAAGATACAGAAGACCTCGAAGACACTCTGCATTGTCTTCCACATTGGGTACCTCAGGTGCCTCCGATTCACACACTTTTGATTCAAGTAATTATACCACTGTCACTAACAGTGCCACTGGGACCAGCTCTGCCACAGTTGAAACAGACCCCAAAGGTAAACGTCCAATGCGGGAGGGTTAGGCTCATTGTATTTGTTTTTATCTACTATGGTGTTATTCTTTTTGTAATGTAAGTATATCTGGTGTGAAAACTGAGTAGAATGTACATAGTGGGAGGGGTTAGATAGGCTAGGAATGCCTAGTGAATTCTTATTCTTTAATTAATGTTTACAAGTGAGAAATGGGAAGAAGTTAAGTATTCTCATTTTCCATGCTCCAACAAAATGGTTTGGTTGGTGTTGAGTTCTTTATTGCCACTTGGCATTACAAATGATTACGCCTCATTGTTACGTACCCAGATTTCTGATCTCCTGAGAGGGATCTATTCACACTTTGTTGTTACCCAGATTTGAATCTCCTATGAGAAATCTGTTCACAGTTGTAGGTTGAATGTACCTTTTCAATAATTTTTGTCATATGCATATATATCAATTGTAAACACCAAATTTTGTCTTTTTCCTTATACCTAATGGTTTTGTTTTACAAGTTCTGTCATTTTACAAACGAGTTTCTTTTTTTTCCCGTGAAGCACCAACAGAGTGACTTAAATCTCTTCATAGCTACTAAGCTTCCTGGTATCTTAAGTATATTGGATTTGCTCCTCGATAGTGATTCTACGGTCTGTAAATGATAGAAGAGGAATGGAAAATAAAATAAAACAATTATTTCGGAGTTCATAAATACTGCAAAAATAGAGACTTGAACAGGGTTGAAAAGGTTAAGAAAAAAGAGAATAAGGTGTAAGAACAACGAGGAGTAGTAATTCAATAATTTGTTGGAGTTTAATTGTAAGTTGGAGCAACATATTGTAAAATGTTTTAATTGAGTAAGTGAGAAAAACTTACAAACTTATTATCTTATGATTTTTTTTTAATGATATAGTACGTTCTATTGTTAGTTAATTCATGATTTATTGGTGAAAATATTTTAGATTCAAATGAGCTTGAAGTGGGTGCATCATAGGTTTATAGATCTCTTATATCAAGAGTTTTCTTGATTAGAGATGACAAATAAATTCATGTTTGTAGGTATTCGTTTCCGTTTTGAAATATTCACATTGACTAGATATGAATATGGATATAAATAATATCCGAAAATTTTAAACGGGGATGAGAATGAGAATATATATATCTCTACCCAAATACCCGTCCAAATATCTATAATATATATATATATATATATATATATTTATATATATATATATAGATATATTATCCAATTTAAAATTGAAAAAACTATTGTCCAATACAAAGAGTACACTTAGCTTGAAAACAAAACAACAAAACAAAACTCTCACAATTTGATATAAAAAATATTGAGGTGATTTTTAAATCTAAATTTAGGTTTCATAACTAATGAATTTTTTCAAGAGTAAAATTTTTCAAATTATATACGTATAAATATTTAATGATTAAAATAGGATAAATTGTAATCATAATTATTTAATTGAACATATATAATTATAATTTAGAATTAACTCTTTTTATCTTTAAAAAATCAAGGTTGTATAGTAATTGTATTTGAAAGGTTCAAGATCACTTGTTTTCTTTTATGATGATTAAGCAACAAAAAGTTTGTAGCACTCGTAAAATTAATTTCCTAAATACAACTAAGAAAAGTAAGAAAAGTAAGGGGAAACAAAACTTAAGCCGAATGCTAGATAACTAAAGAAGAATTAAATAATATATAATTGAAAATATCAATCAACTAGAAAATAAAATAAAACATTATTCCTTCCTTGACATTTGGTGGGTCAGGATAACAAGATATAAGAAAAATCAATTTTAGATAAATTTACATTACAATAAACATGTCATAGTATCTAAAATATATGATAACAATCTCCCATCGATTTTATTCAAAATAACTCAAGTGAAATGATTGACACTTGTTTCTTTTAAAGGTTTTGTTGTAAAATTACCTTTCTTTTGAATTTCTTTCCCGTCTTCTTTATTTGTGCTTATGAGTTTACAATTTTGTCCATTGTTTTCTCTGTTTAAATAAAAGCAATTGTTTGAGGTTATTGTCATTTTAGTTTTTCCAGTTCTAGGATGGAGGGATAAGTGTAGGTGATTGACTTGATGGATGTTTCTATGCATAAGTGTTTCTTCAAGTGTTGTCTTTGTTTAGTTCTCCAGAAATTTTGAAGTTTTCATTGGTTCTGCAATTTTAATTATAAGGTGGGTTATGTGTTTTTAATCATAAGGTGGGTTCTGCGTCTTCAATGGTATTTGTATTTTATTATAGTCATTGTTCTATGGTTTAGTTTCTTCTTTCTTTATGTTATATTTTTTATTTGTGGTTCTTGGTTAATGTTATTGTTTATTAAGTTTTGAAGTTGTTTTGAGCTTCTGAGGTCGTTAGGTTCGTCGCAAGGTAAAATCTTTTATTTTTAAAAACCCTAAATACTAAAATATTATATTGAAATCTTTTTATTTCTATGTTACATTAGTTGTCACAAAATGACCAAGAAATTTAATATGATCAAGGATATCGATGAGAAGAAAGAAACATTAAAACTAGCTGTTAGAATAAAAGACACGTGGTTTGTTCAACCGTGATGTCAATCGTCACATGAAGTTAATTGTTTTGGATCAGAAGGTAAATGAATTGTATTGTTGTGCATGTTTGATGAAATGTGGAAAATTTGTGTTGAATTTAAATTGTTGTTGTGATTGTTATTGTGTTAGGGTGATATGATACCTACAATGGTGAGAAAAGGAAGGTTTAGGTTTGTGGGAGGACAAGTTGGTTGAGATTCATACCTGTATAATGCATAATTTCAAGATCTTGAAGAACCAAAGTTTGATAGCTAATTGAAATTAACATTCTAGCTACCTAACAATTATATGTAGCAAGGTGAGTCGGAAGAAAGCAAAAGCTTACATTAGAAGCTATACTAGATTTTAGTGAAGTTGCATGGAGATTAAATTCTTTTGACTGTTAATTTTTGGAGAAAAAGACAGAGTTTGGAAAAATTTGATGTTTAGAACCCATGATTCAACTTTTGAAAATTTTGATTAGTTTTTGTTATAGAATCCAAATTAGCTAATGATGCTTCATCTTTTTAACAATGTCATGATCTTTTTATAATTGATTTCCCATTGTATATTGCCTATTGCTTTCTTTGTTCATTTTAGTAAAACTATTCTGAATTGTTCAAAAAATAGTAACGTTTGAGTGAGCATGGTTTGTTTTATTGTTCCTTGAATATCTATCAAGAACTTGAGACTATTTAGTTGTTATTTTGTGTATTTGGAATGTATTGATGCTAAATTTGTAGTTTGGGATAATTTTGACGTATAACTTGAAAGTTGTTTTGCTTTACAAGTGACAATCAATCAATGAATTGGAGTAGTTAAATATCCAAGTATTGCTAAAGGGTTATATGTTTCCTATCAATATCAGATTATTTTCGACCCCCTCCAAATATTGATTTGCACAACTAATTTGTTGTTTTATTCAAACTTCCAAGTTTGTAGCTTTACAACTTATACTAATTTCAATAACAAAATTTGTGAACTGTAAGGTAGTAGTTTTAGAAGGAGCTCTCTAAGTATACCTTCTATAGCCTTATAAAATTGGAGTCTGCTAATGGTAGATGCCATTGCAGAAAAGATCAATAAACTTATAACAGCATTTGCAGTCACCTTAATATATTTTTCAACGAAAAAAAGTACATTACTATAAAGGAGAACATGTATATTAGTGCTTATTATAAATCCTCCTAAAAAGAGAAAATATTAGAGAAAGTAGAGTCATTGATTCAGTAGAATGAGAAAGAGAAATTCCTTTATAAGAGGAAAGATCCACACTAAATGTTTAAAGGAATAACAAGGCATTCAAATTTTTTGCACATTAGCAATTGCATTTTTAGTGAGCTAGCCTTTATAGATTCTCCAATTCTTGTCATATCCCATTTGCATCATCATTGAGCATTATGATTTCCATCAGGGCAATAACTTTGAAGTGATAATACTAAGTTTTACTATCCTATTTGTTATCCATTGGTTTTTAGCTTTCTAATGCAATGTTAATTCATCCTGATTCAAAGTTTATTGAAATTCATTTGTTTAATACTTTTCCAGCTTTCCAAGGAATGGGTTCATTGTGTTTAGGTTAGTTTGTTTGCTCTTAATCCCTCCACTAAAATTGGGTCATCTATTCTTGTATCATTGAACATTAATTTATTCTATTTCCTCATATCCATGTTCCTCAGTTTGTCATTGATTCCTTCATTTGCTCTTCAAGTTTTCTCAACTGTCTATGTATGTCTTATACTTGAGCCCTCTCAAATTGAAAGGGTTTATATATGGGTCTTCTATAATAATCCATACCTATCTTGCACAAGATAAGTTTGTTGTATGAAAACTAAACCATGGGAAGAACCTCAATAAATGTCCCTACTATACATTAGGGGATTGCATTTAGTTGGCATTTCAAAATATTTTAAAAGACTTACCATATTCAATTAGTATTTTTGAACATTAAAAAATGGTGTTGTGTGTTTTTTAAATATCAAAGTGCTATGTGTTTATATTACTATGATTATTATTTTTAACGAGTGTTTATAGTGTTTATATGAATAAATTTATGATATTTCATATTATCATAATGCTTATTCATTTATGTCAATCTCAAGGACCTTATTTTTATTTTATTTGTTCTTTTATTAATGTTAAACAATTATGTCAATGTTAACTTTCTTAGCTTAGTTAAACGATATTGTTTTTTTTTCTTTTTCCAATTTCAAATTGAGGTAATGATTGAGTTACTAAATGGAGCAGGTGCACCTTGATTACCTGGAAAATGGCCTTGACATTATAATCACAACATCTTATCAAGTGAATTGGTTTAACAGTGTCATATTTCTTTGTTGTTTGTTGTTTGTTGTTTGTTGTTAATGCTGAACTTGAGGTAGTTATTTGTGTATTGGCCATCATTCAAGGTTTTAAAGACAAAGGCTATACTGATGAAGAGATTGAAGCCATGCTCAGAAGGACTATTCAAATTGCTCGCAAGACGCGTGAATTGTACTATAAAGGATGTTCTGAATGTTGTTTTGGTGATGAGGCTGAGGGTAAAATCCTCCAACAGTGGCCTATCCTGATTGTTGTGTCAGTGGGAAGCTATGAAGCTTGTTTAGCCGATGAATCAAAGTACAATCGAAATGATTAAGATTTATTCTTTAGCATTAGTCGTGGTTTGTTTACTTGTGGTGTTGTGGGCGTTTCTTCTTATCTGTTATATAGCCCATGTATTAACAAATAATGAAGACGATATACTTTATGATTATTATATGATGTGTTTCCAAGGTCACATGTTTAGCTTTGTAATGTATGCATATTCATATAATAATTTCCAAAGGCAATTACTGTTTTTGGACAGGATGCACAAGAAGGATGACCTGAATCATGCAACCCAAAATCTAATGAACTCAAGTTGCAAAGCAAAGGCATTTTATAGGATCGAGTATTTTTTTGAATTTATTGAACAAAATAAGGGCATAATTTTCTTAAAAAGAGTATAATTTTATCCTATAATTTTTTTCAATGGACTATATATTCTTTCTCATATTATTGCGCACACTCACCTATTGTATGAAATTCTCATTCTCATATGTTTGTTTAACGTACGACTTATTTGACATGTTATTGCAGATTGTGGACGAATTACAATTTTAGGAAAAGAACCATGTCTCCTTGTTGTTGAGTTTTGTTTAGAAAGTTGGGCTTCAAATACTTGTAATAATCTTAAACTATTCAAATAGAATTTTCTCTAATGAAAAGTGTTGAAAGAATTCCATAATAAATCAATGTGTTGTTGAAATATTCTTTTTTGTCCTTTCTGATAAGTTATAAGATTAAAATGTGAATTGATGTTAAAATCAATGTCTAATCTCTCAGAAAATGTTGAATATGAGTATAATCTAACTATTGTAAAAATCACGATCCCTTCTCAATAAAATATGCAGAATTAAAAAGTGTACAATGAAATGGTAGGTATGCACCTATGAACATTTATTCTCTGTTTGTAGGTTATGTTTGCCTCTTAATTGCTCCGAAAAAGATTTCACAAAAATACACATGTATTTTCTCTCAAAAACTCAAACTAGTACCACATTTAACATACCAATTTCAAAGCTACTTAAAAAAGAACTATGATAATCAAACTCAAGATATCATTATGACCTTAAACTAATACATATTTATCTTTACTTATAAAATTCCACATATAACACAATTTTAGACAAGTAAACTACTCGATATAAGTCAACTAAAAAAAAGAATAAAAAGAAACTTATTCTAAACTAAAAAATGAATGATATGTTATGTTCTTCTGACTACTAGGGTCACTAGAGGACATCTCAAGATTTAAAGTGATATATGAATCTTTGAAGGTATATAAAATATATATTAGAAAAATAGTGGTGTTTTGTAGAATGAAGTTTGAATAATTAAAATTTATAGTGAAAAATGTTGGATAGATTGATGAAGAAACAATCATCTTTATTCAAAGTACATAAACACTTAAAAAAACACATAACATGATGAAAAATAATTACATATCTATTAATAAGTTAAAATTCACAAAGTTACACAAAATACACACTCAATCTATAAAAATTATTATAAAAAAATAATAATAAACTTACAAAATATATATATATATATATATATATATATATATATATATATCGGAAATGATATTTAGACATATTTTGAACTTACTTTTGACATAGCTAACGTGTCAATCATTTTCCTTATTTAAAAATTTATTTTATTTTATTTTTAAATTGAAACACGTGTGGGAGAAGATGGGGAAGAGGTTCAACAGAGAGAACTCATAGTTTTCTCATTTGGCAGAGAGAACTGCAACTTGAGAGAAGAGAGAAACAATGCCTCGCGACATCATCGAACAGAGAAGTAGGGTTTGAGGTTTGGGTTCTCAACGGAGATGGGTGGTGGTTCGTTTTGACTTTGTTCTTTGTTTCACTCTCACAATCGCCAATGATTCATTTTCGTTCAAAAATGCATATGTGATTGAAATGTTTGTGGTTGGTTGTTTTGTGGGTGAGTTGTAGGGTTTTTCCATTCTATCGTTGTTGTTGGTGTAGATATCATTTAAGATTTAGGTTTTTTTTGAGTTGAAGATGACGACACTAAAATCACTCTTAACGGGAAAAAATATGACAGCAGGAGTCACACAATGTGGGGATCTATGTGCAAATACGTGGGGAGTTGTGTTGGAGTTTTTGTACAAGTACTGGACAGTTCTGCAAGTATGAGACATCATATTCAATGTACCTAATATGAACCATACAATGACATTGAAGTCCTCATGAAGAACTAAAAAGTCTGTTAGACCCAATCTTAATGAAAAAATATGACAACGGGAGTCACTGACATGTGGGGAGCCATGTGCAAATAAGTAGGGAGATGCGTTGAGGTTTTTGTACAAATACTAGACGATCATGTAAATATGAGACAACAACTTCAATATACCTAATGTCAACCACAAAAATCACATTGTTATCCTCATGAAGAACAAAAAGCTTCATTGGACCCAATCTTAACGAAAAAATATATATAACAGCAGAAGTCACACACATGTGGGGAACTATGTGCAAATAAGTGGGGAGTTACATTGGAGATTTTGTACAAATACTGGATAATTATGTAATTATGAGACAATATGTTCAATGTAGTTAATATGGATGACAAAAATGACATTGTAGTCCACATGAAAAAAAAAATCTGTTGGACCCAATCTTAACAAAATAAAATGACAGTAGGAGTCACACACACATGGGGAGCCATGTGCAAATAAGTGGGGAATTGCGTTAAGTTTTTGGTACAAATATAGAATTGTCCAAAATTTGTATATTTGTATATTTGGTACAAATACTAGACAATTCTATATTTGTACCAAAAACTTAACGTAACTCCCCACTTATTTGCACATGGCTCCCCATGTGTGTGTGACTCCTGTTGTCATTTTATTTTGTTAAGACTGGGTCCAACAGATTTTTTTTCTTCATGTGGACTGCAATGTCATTTTTGTCATCCATATTAAATACATTGAACATATTGTCTCATAATTACATAATTATCCAGTATTTGAACAAAATCTCCAATGTAACTTCCCACTTTTTTGCATATGGTTCCCCACATGTGTGTGATTCCTGCTGTCATTTTTTTTTTTCATTAAGATTGGATTCAACGGATTCTTATTTTTCTTCATGAAGACTGCAATGTAACCTTTTTTGGTTCATATTATATATATTGAACATGTCGTCTCATACTTACATAATTGTCTAGTATTTGTATTAAAATCCCAACGCAACTCTCCACTTCTTTGCACATGGTTCCCCTAATGTTTATGATTCCCTCTGTCATATTTTTTTCGTTAAGACTGGGTCAACCCGACTTTTTTGTTTTTCATGTAGACTGCAATGTCATTTTTGTGGTCCATATTAGGAACATTGAACATGTTGTCCAATATTTGTACAAAAAACTCAACGTAACTCCCCACTTATTTGCACATAGTTCCCCACATGTGTGTGACTTTTACTGTTATATTTTTTTTCGTTAAGATTGGGTCCAATGAAGCTTTCTGTTCTTCATGAGGATTGCAATGTGATTTTTGTGGTTGACATTAGGTACATTAAAGTTGTTGTCTCATATTTAGTTCTTTCATGAGGACTTCAATGTCATTTTATGGTTCATATTAGGTACATTGAACAGGATGTCTCATACTTGTAGAACTGTTCAGTATTTGTACAAAAACTCCAATGCAACTCCCCACCTATTTGCACATAAATTCCCACATTGTGTGACTCCTGCTGTCATATTTTTTCCCGTTAAGAGTGGTTCTAGTGTCGTCATCTTCAACTCAAAAAAAACCTAAATCCTAAATGATATCTACACCAACAACAACGATAGAATGGAAAAACCCTACAACTCACCCACAAAACAACTAACCACAAACATTTCAATCACGTATGCATTTTTGAACGAAAATGAATCATTGACGATTGTGAGAGTGAAACAAAGAACAAAGTCAAAACGAACCACCACCCATCTCCGTTGAGAACCCAAACCTCAAACCCTACTTCTTTGTTCGATGACGTCGCGAGACATTGCTTCTCTCTTCTCTCAAGTTGCAGTTCTCTCTGCCAAATGAGAAAACTGAGTTCTCTCTGTTGAACCTCTTCCCCATCTTCTCCCACACATGTTTCAATTTTTTTAAAATAAAATAAAATAAATTTTTAAATAAGAAAAATGATTGACACGTCAGCTATGTAAAAAATAAGTTCAAAATATATGTCTAAATATCATTTCCGTATAAATGTGTGTATATGATTTATAATAAAATAAATAATATTTTAACCTATTGTAAGTGCATCTCTGATCATTCTTCTTAACTTGAAAATAACATGTGTTTGCAATTTTTCGTATTTGATTCTTTTAAGGAGGGAAACATGAAATTTGAGAATTTGAGGGCAATTTATGTTTTTTTTTTATTGTAAGGTTAAATTTATGTATTGGTTTGGGAGATTTGAGAAATGACAAGTACTTCAAATGTAAGAGCATTTTTTTATAATTTGAAATAGTTAATTAAGATATATTTAATTTACTATCTGATTTATTTGACATTTTTATTATTAATTTTTAAAATTTTACATTAATGTTTTACCTTGATATTATCTCTAATGCTTAAAAGGGTAATAATAAGATGTAAACAGAACCGTAGGATTCAACCAAAAAAAAAAATGAAGAGAGAAGTAATGAGAAAGTAAGGTGAAAGGGCGTAGAAACCCTAGAGTGAGAAAGAGAAACAGAGAACAATGAGAAGAACTGTTCTGAGAAATGCAACTCTGTTCACACGAAACCTTCTTCACTCCGCCCCTGCACCCGCCGCTTCAACTCTTCTGCGACCAAAACTTTTCTGCTCCAATGAAACTCCACCGCCGCCGGTTCCCCAAAACCCCGACGACGTCGACAACAAAGGTATGCATCTCTCCCTATGTTCTCATCAATTGTAGCATTCTAACGGCGCCGTTTGACACATTGGATTTGCGTCGCCAGAGCTGAAGAGGCGGATTGAGGGCTACATGAAGGGTGACGAGCAGATGCTGCCGTCGATCATGGAGGCGATTCTGCAGCGGAAGCTGTCCGGGAAGCACGAGGAGACTGACGACGAGCTGATGGACGAGCTCAGCAGTCGCCCCCTTGACGACGTCGAAGACGGGGACTTCGAGTCCGATTTCGAGGACATGCACGAAACCGATGAAGAGATCGACGATTTGTACAACGCCAGGGATGAGGTGATGAAGAGGATGGTGCGGGACGAATACTTCAACATGGATGACAAAAAGTGGGACGACATTGTTGAGGATGGGATCAAGCACGGTTTTCTTAGGGACACCAAGGAGTGCGAGGAGATTCTCGAGGACATGCTCAGCTGGGACAAACTCCTCCCAGGTCCGTACACCATTCTCAATGTCATTGCACTTATTTTTTGTCATTCTGAATAATGCTGAGACCTAGTATGGGATTAGGCAAGTTAACATTTAGCACTCATTGCCGTATAATTAAGCTGGATGCTTGGTAGTATAATCTGGTAGCACTCACATTCATATGCTTGCTTACTCAAAGTCTCAACTATCTCTTCTTGTTCCATGTATCTTGCTTGCTCTTTGAAATGTCTTTCCCACTTTGGCAACATTCTGATTCATTACAACTACACTACCAGTTTCTTCCCCTACCATTAAACCCAACATCTAAAGGCGATAGTAAAAAATTTAGGTAAAGGTAAAAGTTTAAGTGCTCAATTAAATCCTGACCTTGGGATTTAAATAAAGGAAGATGCTCTAGTCAGATGTGGAATGATCCAGCACCCAACAGATAAGTCTTCACTTAAGAACACAAATAGGTACACATTAGTATAAGTTACTTAAGAAGAAGTATATCAAATGTTGCAATTTTTAAGGACATATATGCGCAGGGACAATTTAGAATTTTAAACCATTGACTTTTAATACTTTGTCTGTTTTATATTTAAATTTTAAGCAATCTTTAAACAAATTTATTGTTTATTTATCTTTTTTGAAATACTAAGCTCTATGTAACTAAATTAATAAAATTGCAATGAAATAATATCTAATGTAGTTTCTTATAAATTAATATGAAGTATATTAAATATATAATGATAAGCTAAAAGAACAAAACCTTAATATAGTTTCTTATGTGCTTATTATGGTGTTTTCCTACCATAATTGAATTATTAATCCTTATAATGAAAGTTTGCATTAAAGATTGACATAGTCTATCAAGGTGAACTCTAATTTGGACAGGAAAACTGGGCAAAAACACTTAAACTAATTGTGCTTAAATTTGATCTAAATCAAAGTTGGGGGAATCTCCTCCTTTTACCTCAGTTGCTTGTTCACATGTCTCAGTTTTTTTCATGTTACTTTTAGTGATATACCCTTGTGTAGTGAATAGTAATTAAGGTTACAGAAGAATGTAAGGGAATGCAATAGGTAAGTATCTCCCTTCACTGTTACTTTGTTGTTGGCTAGTAAGTTCACTTTTAAAAGATTTGTAGATTTCACTAGAATGCTATTTATCTTGTTATGTTTTTGTGCTTGACAGTTTTTGCAAGTTCCAGCACAATTTTCACGATCATGAATTTCTATTTGCATTTGAGATGTTTAACTTCAAATGTGTTCGTGAATAGTCAGGTTTAGAAGTGGTTAGAGTATGCTTATTTGTGCTGATTTTCTTTGGTTTAATGTCATGATAGATGATATAAAGCAGAAGGTGGAAATAAAATTTAATGAGCTAGGGGACATGTGTGAAAGAGGAGAACTTGAACCCGAAGAAGCTTATGAACAATTTAAGAAGTTTGAGGATGAGATGGTAGCAGAATACATGAAGATAATGGAAAAAGAGGAGGTCCCACAGTTTGATGATACTACTGTGCCGGATAAGAAAAAGGACTCGGACGATCCACCAGGTGAAGGTCCAATTTTGCGGTGGCAAACTCGGGTAGTCTTTGCTCCTGGTGGTGATGCCTGGCACCCGAAGAACAGGAAAGTGAAACTTTCTGTTACTGTGAAGGAGCTAGGGCTTTCAAAATACCAATTTCGCCGTCTCAGAGAATTGGTTGGAAAGCGTTATCATCCAGGGAGAGACGAGCTTACAATAACTAGTGAGAGGTAGAGTCCTATCTTCGTAAACATTCATTCATGTATTATTTGATCTTGCAGACTTGGTTATGGGTCTTAGTTCACTTGAATCAGCCACAATTGTGTTTAAATTTTTCTTTTCTGTATTTTGAAGGTATGAACATCGAGAAGAAAACAGAAAAGACTGCTTAAGGACACTTCTCTCACTCATTGAGGAGGCAGGAAAAGCTAATAAATTAGTAGATGATGCCCGGGCTTCATATGTAAAGGAGAGGCTCCGTGCCAATCCAGCATTCATGGAGAGGTTGCATGCGAAGTGCATGAGGTTGCGAGAATCTAATCAGGTTACTGCTTGAAGCTTTCAGGTCTGGTGTATGAATTTTTGAACATTCACCTGTCATAATTTTGTATTGCTCCCAGATTTTAGTTTCTTTCATGATCATTATCTTTATTTTTTTAAATTCGAGTCTTATCATGGGTTCCAGTTGCGGAAACAAGCTCTCTGCCTTGTAGTGCTTGATGAATAACGTATAATATTTACTTCTATCAGTTTTTGAATGCTAGTGATATGCCTTTGAGGAGAACACTGATCATGGATAAGACTGGATGTCCTCAAATTGAAGCTAGGAAGGATTAGTGCCATTTTGTACCTTTAACCACAATACATCGACCAATTCTAGCGTGCTTTTCCACAGAATAGAGAGAATATTTATCTCAGACAATCATAGACAGAATTATGATTAATAAACAATTGATCCTTGTTAAAAGAAAATGGTATTCTTCTTACACCTTATATAATTTTTGGACGCCTCTATTTTTTTTTTTTCTGGAAAGGGCTTCTGCAATGTATTATCTAACATTCTAGTTCATTGAATACATTTTACCGGAGCAAATGACCATTTTCTTAGTAGTAAATGGTTATGGCGGATTAAACTCCAAAGTTTTTCTCATCGAAGATTTAAAGTAATGAAGGACTTTCTCATTGAAACTTGGCATTGATTAGGAAAGGATGACAAAAATCTTGAGCAGCAGAGGATTATACTTTCTTCCTTTGAAGGGAGTAGGGCTTACTCAAAGCAAATAATCAGCAGATATGAGAGATGCCACCACCGGCTTGAATTTTCGTAATTTTGAGATATGCATCATATTCTACAGTGTTAGTGTATTCAATTATAAAATCCATTTAATTTTCAATTACAGTAATCAAGTTAAATTCTTCAAAATCAAGTTTTAATTCAAACTTTTAAATTGCAAATAAAACGATTTATCGCATCAATTCAAAAATTACGATGTCAAATTTGGTTCATTGGTCACCTAAAAATTGAAAGTTAGATTGTTTCAATTCATTCGCCATATGTGTAGTATAATAGGATATGAATCCTTTTGTTTATCTATTTCTTCCTCAATCAAAAGCACCACACCCAAAAAAAAATATAACTATTACTTCACTTCTCATTTCACCTGTTGGGGGAGGAGGGAGGAACCACTAACAGAACGTTTTCTTTCGCTTTTTATATATCCACTTAAGTTAGGGTTTACTTCATGAAAGCTAACACAACATAACTTTATATATGTTATTTATTGTTAATATCTTTATTTCAAATTATTAATATATTTTTAGTTTATTTGATATTCTATTTTAAAATTTATATAACCACAAATTTTTATCATTACAAAATTTACAATTTCTTTCTATATAAAAATTTTGATATTATTAAATTTTTATTTTATTTATATTTATAAAAAGTTATTTAATAAATGTTTGACGGTAGAAACCTAGCTAAAATTATAGAAATTTAATAGAAGTTAGAATATTTGATAGAAAAAAAGGTTATTTGACATTTTGATCACTTCAGTTTTAACAAAAATTAATATTTATATTTAAAAAAAAAGAAAATCAATAATGATAAGGAATAATATCAACATGAAAATTTTAGTAAGAGTAAAATAATTTTAACAAAAAATTAATTTTTATAATTTTAGAAGAAAGAAAAAAAAATGTAAAATGTAGTAAAAAAAGTGTAGTGTGAAATTACGGTGTCCTATCTGACAAAGAAATGATTATGAATTTTGATTTTTGATCGATGAGAAGGGTGAAAAAGACAAGCACAATGATCAATAATCGAGATATAAAATGAATGATTATTCAGCTGTCATCTTTTTGTTATTTCTTTTCTTAACCAATCACATCTAAATAATTTAGAAATGAAAAGAATTGATGGCGCATAACTCAAGTAAGTGTTCCATTCCAATCACACAAACAAAAAGTCTTTTGGTGTGACGCTCCAACCACTTAACACATTAAATACTGCTCAGTATATTCCCTCCAAGCTGTCAAATTCCAATAAACCAACTTACTAATCCATTTCATCATCATTTCAAGTCGATTCAATTAAGAAAAATTTAACTTTTTTAAACGTTAATTAAATTAAACTTAATTTCCTTTACTTGTTTGTTAACTAAGTTTGAATCAAATAAAAGATAGACCGACCTCTTCTTCACAAATAGTAATTTGTTTACGGTAATTTATTTATTATCCAACCTGTTTAACTCGTAAATCTATAATAGTTTAAGTTAGATTACGAAATTTTGAACTCTTAAAGTGACTCAATTTTACCTTAATCCATCCTGAAATAAAATGTGTATGAGATCACTTTCTAACCCTCGTAGTCAAAATTCCACATACACATAATACGCATTTAGGCCCAAACATGTCATTCATTAACAGTTTCCCCATCAAATAATTCACTAAAATAAATACAATTCACCAGAATAAAAACATAAACTCATCCTTAGTAATTTTGTCCATTTTCTTGAAAATTGGGATGAAAGTTAAAGCATGAGAAAACAAAAATATGAAATTGTCAAGAATGGGATTCGAACCCATGCCCTTTCGGACCAGTACCTGAAACTGGCGCCTTAGACCAACTCGGCCATCTTGACTTTTGATAAATCAATCGAAAGAGTATAAATTATTCTTAAATTTATTTCTTCTATGCTTATATTTCTTACTGGTATGTTAGTTTGGAGCATGTGAATTCAGGACTACTTTTTATAGTTTATTTTACAATAGAAATAAAAAAAAAAATAGGACCTCCAGGAATATTTCACTCGCAGATACGAAACAGGAACGATAAATATATCTATACTTTTTATTTTTAGTTCATTAAGAATAAAAGAAGATCTTTTATATCGTCATTTAATCATAATTAATTATGTACCGTAAGTTTGCTAATTTTATGATTATTATTTTAAAAGTCATGATCAAAATAACTTTTACTAGTTGATAGAGTAAAAAAAAAAAGTACACCGAAATATTTTTCATAATGAGTATAATTTTTATTCTTCCACAAATAACTGAAATATTTTTCATACAATTACTTATGTACTCTCTGTTGGGTTTAAGCAAATAAATAAATAGACAGAAATGTCTTGAATTGTTTTTTTGTTCCCACTTTTTATGAATGAATACAACGTAGTACATCTATTATTTTAGTTTTGTTATCACTCTTCAATTCCGAACATTTATGTAGGGCCAAGGATTGTGTTGCTAACTTTACTTTGCGCCACATAAAATTGGATTTGGAATTTGATGGTGAAGTTTGAAATGATTGAAGTTTTGTTTTGTAATTTTTTATAGACATAATGGTTTTGGAGTTTGATTTTATTTTAGTGGTTTTGTTACTTCACTCATTATCTAGGGAACCATAGGTTGGTTGGGTTGTACTTCTACATTATCATAACAATGCATATCCATTTATATGAATAATGAGTACTATGGTGCAATTATTACTTTCACATTATTTAGAAATAAAGTAATTTTAAATTTTATCTTTCAAAATATAAAGATCATTTATAGGCATTTTTTTTATTTTCTATAAAATATTTTAAAAAATAAAAATTTGACATAAATATGAGTTTTTTTTATTAAATTAGTGTAATTGTTTTTCAAATTTACTGAAATGAGTAAAACTTTTAAAAAATATACAATATTTGAATATTTTGATTATTAAATTAAAATTAAGTTTTCTACTATTTATGTAACTTTTTAAAGTTTACCCATTTGAATAAATTAAAAAAAGAATTATACCCATTCAATAATAATAAAAAAAACTACAAATGTGAAATTCCCTACACATATGATGGCAGCCCAATGGTCACTTTCAAGTTTCTAGTAAAATAAAATTTCCCCAATTGTTCCCTATTGTCACTTTAGGGTTTGAAGGACGTGGAAACTAGGAATGTAACCAAGCAACTTATACTTTTTTAATTGGCTTCAGTAACTGGATTAGGTGGAGTGGTTTCTGCTCTTTTTAATTAAAAATTAAGTTCATAATTTTAATTAAAATTAAGTTCATAATAAATTCATGAATTTTAAGTCAGATAAATCTGATCGAATTTAGTTCAATCAAATTATATAATAAACATGTTAAAGAAAAAAAGCATTTTCATGTATCTATATTTTAAAAAATAAATAAACAATTAACAATGATGATTAGTAGGCAGTTTGTTACAGTGTTTTGTGTTCTTATTAGGTGAGTGATTTGTAAAGTGTAAATGAGGTTATACAAAATAATAATTATACTTACAGAAGTAAAATACGATATACAAAATATGTACATTAAAAATATTATTGTGTAAGTTTTTTATTGTAGAAAATAATTTTATATTTTATCATATGAATATTATTTATATATGTATTGTGAATATTTTCATTACCTTCAAGGAAATATTGAAAATATTAATTTGTAGGTTGTTTTCTTAATAAATAATTATTTTTAAAAAATTACTTACATGTTTGTATTGGGTTGTTAAATAGAATAAGTAAATCTAATACAACTTAATCTAAATAAACCTAATTAGGTTAAATAAAAATTAGATTAAACTTGATTCAAATATGTTGAAAGTCCCACATCAATTAGAGATAAAGTTAATTTAGAGTATATAAGTGGAACCTTATCTTATAAACCGATTTTGGGAGTTAAGTTAGGTTTAAAGTCCACTTCTTAACATTGTATCAAAGTCATTATTAAAGCATATCCTAACAAGATTTCTTGTTTGCTGGTCCTATTGTTCCACCCACTATTGGATCACCCATTAATGTCAAGTCTCATGCTTGAGATGTATATACTTCGACCTAAAGGTTGTGTGTTGTAAGTGGGCAAGCTAGAATATTTAAAAGATTTAAGAACTAACAAAAATTTCAACAAGTTACCATGAATATCAATCTAAAATAATATGAAACAATTAATCCATTATATACATAACTTAACTTACACTAAATTACTACTTACGAAAGACTCGTGCGTTGAATTAGACTCAAATATTTTGCATCTTTTATATGAACACTCAGTAGATTTTGGAAATTTTGAAATAGACTCTACTCAACCCAAAATATTAGGACCTAAGTCCTCCTCATATGACAAGATTAATTCATTATAATATGCAAGACTAGTTCTCTTTCACACCAAATCCTACTATAGGAACCTCTATCGACTCTTACCACCTAGATATTTTCATCTATATGAGTTAAAATATCTAGTAGAGTTTGAATAATCTTGTCTAGAAATTCCTATTCAATACACATCTTAAATGCCTCATCAAAGCATTTTCTCCTTGGAAATAATAATTTTCACATACACAAACATTCAATATCTTGTCTTATCACACTTTCCTCTTTTAAAAGAACTCATTTTCCTTCTCAAAAACTCACCAAACAAGCTCTCTAAGTTGCGTAACGAGTAATGAATACCTCCTTCAGGTACACTTGCTCAACAAATTTTTGGGTCACCCAACAACTAGTTCCCTAAAAGCTCAGCAGGGAATTGCCCATTCGCTAGAGTGAAAATTTTCCATTTTTGCCCAACAAACCTAGCCATCGCCCAATGACATTATACCACCCTAAGCCATTGGATTTTCAAAATAATTTTTTCGTCCAGCAACAACTTTGCTCGTCCAACAACCAAGCCATTGGGAACCTATTTTTAATAGGCCCGCCTAATGAGCTATGGCTAATGGATTTTAAATTTTTTATTTCGCTAATCGTGGTTTTGAGTCGCCTATTGAGCTCTTATAAAACATGAATTTACAAAATATACTAATTTGCACAAATGACTCCTAAAGTGTTTTTATCTCATTTCCATACCAAAAATAATTATTTATTAGTTCATATTCAGTCTTAGGAGTCCATTTAATCCAAATTGGTATACCTATTTCGTATATGGTTCCTTGATCACAAACAAGTATCCATTCATATCATAAAACAACAACTTAACACAACAACACAACCAATAATACTACTTCTATCATCTCATCACATATATCAAATTTAAACTAATAAGTTTTAATAAAAATCATACAATCAATTTTAAAAATCTAGCTTCCTTTACCTAAACTATAGGTCACTAACACAAAATCTCCTTTACCTCTAGAGCCCCCTACTCACACAGGAAACAATATTTACACATAAAAAACTCAGATAAAAGATTTGATCACACTTAACATTCTTAACCAAATAGAGTTTCATCTTGAGTCCTAAGACAACTCCCACATGCAACAAATTTCTAAAGAGATTCAAAAGAAAGACAAAAGATGAACTTACTTTGATTGAGATTATGATCAGATGAAAATGTATTTACTTTTCACAAGGATTCCTATGATACACTTTGATCTTCAAATAGGCAGATAGACAAGTCAGAAACTTAGAGAGAGTGCAAAAGAGGAAAATGGTTTTCTTTCTAGAGAGATAGTAGTTTAATAAAATGAATCTTGATTAATTGATTTAATATATAACTTTAGATTTTAAGTGTCAATTATAGAAACTATTTCTACTCTAAAAGATTTTCTAGGTCCTTATATTCTCGAATAAGAGAACCTTTTGTACTCAAGAATTAACTTACCACGAAAAAAAGGGATAAGATTTTCTAATATCCTCTCTAACTCTTGGGTAGAATCGATTGATCTGTCATCCCACAACACTTTAATCATACTAATTGTGTAACATTCTTACTTTTAAGAAATTATATTATTTACTTTATCTTTACTTTAAAATTAAGAGTTAGACAATTTTGTATTTTTACTAATGCTTTGTATTATATCTAGATATAATTTGAACATTGAGAAAGAAATTAATTAGTTTTTAAAAAACATTGAGAATAAGTAAAATAAAAATAATAATAAATGAAACCAATAATATATATATATATATATATATATATATATATATATATATATGTAAAAAAAAAAGGAATCTTCTAATCTTAAATCTAAGAGATAAGAAAGGAATAAACATGCATTTAATGCACATGTGAAAACTCCTTAAAACTTTAACTTGTAAATATGTGTGAATGTGATAGGAAAGTGCAAAAGAAATGAGGGAAGAGTGATTAGGTAAGAAAAAAAAGAAAGATATAAGGCTTATCTCTTCATTAATGAAGAGAATCGTTGCATTAATTACATGTTATCATAAGTGTGCACATGGTTTGCTTATAATTAATGAAGAGAATCTTTGCATTAATTACATGTTATCATAAGTGTGCACATGGTTTGCTTATAAAAGAATTGAGTGAAAGAGAAAAAGAAAAAAAGAAGAAGAAAGAAGACAAGGAGATAAGAAGGAATAATGTGCATTTAAGGTAAATGCAATCATGCAATTAATGCACATGTATGAATTCTTGCACTTTGGCTTATAAATATAGGTGACATGGGGAGAGAATGTGGAAAAGAGATAAAAGTTACGTGAGAAAGGCGAGAAAGAAAGAAGGAAAGAACAAAGAGAACTAGAGAATATATAGAGAGAGAAAAGAGTGAGAAGTTTGGAACAAAAGATTCAAAGAGATCTTAGTTATCTTAAAATATTGCTAGTGTGCCCCTTCAAGCATCAAAGGTAAGGGGGGAGTGATGTTAAACGTTTTTATATCAATCTTGATAAAATCACAAGTGTTATATTAATCTTTTATTTATTCCGAATCATATATTATTCTATTTACTTCCATTTAACTTATTTTCATTTATTATCCTCTTATATTTATATTATTTAGTCTATATCCAGTTATGTACTAGTCATATTTATTTATTTTATTTAATTTATCTCTAGTTACGCACGAGTTTTGTTTAATTATTTATTTATTTAATTTACCTTTATTTATGCACTGGTACTGTCTATTTATTTTATTTAATTTATCTCTAGTTATGCACTAGTCCTGTTTATTTATTTTATTTAATTTATCTTCAGTTATGCACTGATCTTGTTTATTTATTTTATTTAATTTATCTCATGTTATGCATCGATTATGTTTCTTTATTTTATTTAATTTATCTCCACTTACGCACGAGTCCTATTTCTTTATTTTATTTAATTTATCTCCAATTATGTACTGATCCTGTTTATTTATTTTATTTAATTTATCTTCAGTTATGCACTAGTCCTATTTTTTTTATTTATCTCCAATTATGCGTTGATCAAGTTTTTTTATTTTATTTAATTTTTCTCCAGTTATGCACTGATCCTATTATTTTATTTTATTTAATTTATCTCTACTTATGTATTGGTCTTGTTTATTTATTTTATTTAATTTATTTCTAGTTATGCACTATTCATATTTATTTATTATATTTAATTTATCTCCAGTTATGCACTAGTCTTGTTTCTTTATTTTATTTAATTTCTCTCTAGTTGTGTACTGGTTCTGTTTATTTATTTTATTTAATTTATCTCTAGCTATGCACTAGTCATGTTTATTTTTATTTTTAATTTATCTTCAGTTGTGGACTGATCCTTTTATTTATTTCATTTAATTTATTTCCAGTTACACACTGGTCTTATTTATTTTTTTATTTAATATATCTCCAGTTACGGTCCTGTTTAATTTATATTTTTGTTATTATATTTGTTTATAACATTCTAATCTATATTTAATTATTTATTTAAAGTTCTTGTTTTGATTCTTATTTTATGATTATTTTATAATTCAAAAAATATAAAAATAAAGTAAAAGAAAATATTATTTTATTTAGTGAGCTTGGATAAAAGGAAATTACAAGTGTATTTATTATCATTTTATATTTTTTGTGTATAGTTTATATAATGACATAATTTGATAGTCATCACATTTTATGACTTTTGAAAATGTCCAAGAGTATGTCAGTTAAAAAAGAGTTAAGTCTGATTTCAATAAGTTAAGATCAAACCAATGTCAGAGAGTTTGTATTTGGGAAGTCGCAGTTTGTTACACTGTGGGATGAAAGGCAAGGACCAAGGTGGGGTCTAAGAAAGTTTTACCAAGTAGGTGAATATCTAGATAGTTCAAAATAACGTGTTGGACTAGGATATTCATAGGCCAAACTTGGGACTATCCGATACCTGATCGTCATCGTCAATGTTAGGTAGTGGTATATATCTCTTTTATGAGCCGATAAATGGCTAATATTCTCGAGAAAGAAATAATTATGATTGTACCAGTGTTTTATGAGAAATACTTAACTACCTAATCACTTTCCAAAATAACTTTTGATGTTCATAATGGATCATCAGAAGTAGAATATGGATCCATATGTCTGATAAGATGAATTTGAGTCTTGTGGCTGTAGGTCAAACTCTAGGCCCTAAGTGTCTGTAATGTTTGTTGATTTTATTTAGATTAATGTTCAAGGCTTATAAAGACCTCACTCCTTTAAGAGATATTAAAAATGCAGATAATCTTTTATTTTGTGGTAGAACTCTTAATATTATACATAATACATATTTTTGTAATATTTCATGAACAATTACAAAGATGTAAACTATTGACACACACACACACACACACACACACACACACACACACACACACACACACACACATATATATATATATATATATATATATATATATATATATACGGATATGAAGTTATGTTATTAGTGTTCTCTCAAGAAAAATCTTATTGTAAAAAAAAATTATTCCATCTTTTATCAAATAATAACTATTTACATAATAGTCAGGGCGTCACAAATTTCTTTTCCTCTAAGTTGCTTAATTTGATAATCCACAACTCTAACTGGCCTAGCCTCAAAAGATAAGTCTTATTTGACTTGTACATCATCCACTACCAACACATGACTAGGATCATGAATGTACTTCCTCAATTGAGACATAAGGACTGTGATGTTTTGCTAACTAAAGAGGTAAAACAATCTCATAAGCCACCAAACCAATCCTTCTGAGAATCTAGTAAGACCCAATGTACGTAAAAGAAAACTTCTTGGACCTGATAGCTTTACCAACACTAGCGGTAGGAGTCACTCTCAAGAACATGTGAACTCCAACGTCAGACTTTAGAGGTCTCATCCTCTTATATGCATAAGATTTTCTCTTACTCGGCGAGAGCCTCATCAATTCTTGGATTTGCCTAACCTTCTCAATTATTTGTTGCAACAACTTTGGTCACACTAAAACTTCCTTAGCATCTTCATACCAACATAAGGTACTTCTGTATAGCTTCTACGATACAACATTTCGTAATGAGTTATTCATATACTAGTATAATAATTGTTGTTGCAGGTAAATTCCACCAAGGACAACAACTCATCCCATACGTCAAGATGATCCAACGCACATGTTCTCAACAAGTCTTCTAGGGTCTGCATTGTCCTCTTAGATTGTCCATCAATTTGAGGATGATAGGAAAAACTCATCCTCAACCTACTCCACAAAGTCTTATGTAATGTCTACCAAAACCTGGATGTGAATTTGGGGATCTTTGTTTGACACTATACTTGAGGGTAATCCATGCACTCTCACCATCTTGTTGATGTACAATTATGTCAGTTGATTATAGACATTCTCAGATTCATAAGAAAGAAATGAATTCTCTTGGTCAACTGATTCACTATTACCCATATAACATCGTGACCCCTTACTAATCATGGCAAATGGACAACAAAGTCCATAACAATGTTATCCCACTTCCACGCAGGCATATCCATCTAGTGCAACAAAAACTTAGGTCTCTTATGCTCCACCTTATCCTTTTAACATGTTAAACAAGTTGCAACACACTGAGTCACCTCTTTCTTTATACACGACCACCAAAAGCACCCATTCAAGTCCTAATACATCTTAGTCATGCTTTGATGCATACTAAGACGACTCATATTCCCCTCACCAAGAATCATCCTTTTCAACTTACTATTTGTTGGCACACATAAGGTCGTTAAACTTGAGAGTTTACATGACCTTGTGAGAACTTAGTAAATTCAGATCGTACACTCAAATCGTAAACTCGTAAGAATTTACTTTAAATTAAAAAAATATTAAAAAATTTATAAAGAATATAATAATTTATAATTATAAAATATTATAACTAATTTTTTATATTTTCTATTAAAATATTATTATTATTATCAAATTATATATATATATATAAATTTTTTTAACTATTATTGATCTATAATAATTTGTTAATTATATATAACATTTAATATAACACAAATTTTAAAATTTGACACTTGACCCATATACTTTGAGGCCCAAATGGTCATCTGAAACCCTACATTCAAATTTCATCTTCAATAACCTAGCGTAGTAGTTAAATCCCTACAATAAAACTTTGTTTTCCATTACCTAAGCAGCAGGAAGGCAACGACAACATATGCACAGGAAGGTCAATGCGAAAAGAAATGAGAGCAGCCATAACGACGGGAAGGAGAACGCGACCACTTCACATCGATCACGAACGCCACTATAAAACACAACCACCCACAAACAACTGTGAACGCGACCACAAAGACACTGCGAACGAGACTACAAACACAAATCCTAACTCTAATGCGAGTAGAAACAAAGTCGTTTTGGGTTTAGGGAAGAAACCCTCTTGACTTTCCAACTCGATTGCAGACTTTCTAGTTCAACCGAGTTCACCGAGTTCATATCGATTCTTTCGAGTTTGTTCCAAAAGCGAGTTTGCTTCCGAGTTAATTCGCCTAAGGTAAGTGAAAACATAAACCTGAACAAGTTAACGAGTTAACTCACGTGTTTGATGACCATGGACACACATACCTTGCCTCTAAACCTCAAAACATTATCTACTCCGATCACAAAGTTCTTAACTTGATTTGTACCAAATAACTCAGTGGTACATTTCATGCTAGGATCTATGAACTGTCTTTTCTATCATCCTAAGGAAATTATTAGTTATAGTCAACTGACTACAACTAATGTGATCAACATGCAACTCTACTCCTATATTCAAATTTAAATTACTCAACTAAGTCTAACTCGTTGATCATCATTGCTAACACTTAAACTGCATTTCTACTCAAAGCATCTGCCACAATATTAGCTTTTTTTGGGTGATACATCAATTGAAACTCATAATCTTTCAAAATATTCATCCACCGCATCTATGTCATATTTAACTCTCTTTGATCAAACTAGTACCTAGGGCACTTATGATTACTAAACATAGTAAATTGTTCACCATAGAGATAATTCATTCATATCTTCAAGGTGAACATTACTACTGCTAACTCAAAATCATGAGTGTGGTAGATCCTCTCATGAACTTTCATCTACCTTGAAACATAGGACAATACCCTCTTCTCCTACATTATCACATAACCTAAGCCCTATTGTGACCATCACATTATACCTCACAAGGCTTACTTGTATTAGGAATCACCAAAATTGGTGAATTGGTCACCCTTTTCTTCAACTCTTGAAAACTCTGCTCACATCTATTATTCTAAGCAAAAGGTTAACCCTTCATATGAGCAAATAATATAGGTATTTGAGCAAACCTTGTCATATGATTACAAAAGACATACATAACAAATTCAAAATGTGTACCTATAGTCCACATCCAAGATTTTCAAAAAATGAATTGGTTCATTACATAATTTAGTGTTGTTATAAATGGATAAGAGTACACAATAGAAAATGTTATTCTACATCAAACCAAAAACTCATATACTCCATCTCTTCCTCTTTCCCTACAATCTAACATCTTATCACCTGATGGCTTGTTTGCTCACTCCATAAAAGCGATCATTAGGAAAGAATTACAAACAACAACAACAAACAATTCAATATTATGGCTATAATAAATGATCACACATATATTCATATAGAGATACACATTATGACCATAATAAAGGATTATACATATATTTGAATAAATTAAAACATTATGACCATAATAAAAGATCTATCATAAAATTGTGTTCATACTTCATTTCATTTAACAAACATTGACTCAATCCATTACATAATCTCACATGACATATTCATATTCTTTCAAAGAAATCATACCATAAACAAGACCTTCAGAGGACTCTATGTATTGATTAGGCTCTAAGACCCTACACTTGTTATATCCATCCTCAACTTTTCAGGGCCATTCCTCGCCATCCCATGGTCATACCTTAATCCAATTAGTATAACAAGGTAAATCATCCATATGTAGGTTTAACCATAAGCCAAATCCATACATGATGACCTCCTTCAACTCTCACTCCAAGTATTTTTCTCTATGTGAGTCTAGTACTTAGCTGAGTCAGAATAGTCCTAATATAAGACATTCCATCAATAGATTCAACATCAATTATACATTATCATCTTCACCTTGGGGATCACTAACTCTTGTTAGTTTTGAAATGGTTGAAAAGCCAAGAAGGGGGGGTTGAATTGGCTAGTTAAAAATTTAGGCTATCTTTGCAAGTTAAAAACCACCTTTAATTGAATCAAATAGATCACCAATCGATCACCTTTAATTGTACACTTCCAATCGATCAAAAATAGAGTTAACAGATTGATTTTACTAAACACATTTTGTTCTGGTATAATCAATCGATTGAAACAGAAAAACAGTCGACTGAAATACTGGGAAAAATGCAGAAATGCGAATTTGAATTTTAAACCAGAAACAATGCTCAAGAATGATCAAGACTAGTTCCAAATGATTGTACAAACATGTTCAATGCTGGAGATACCATGAAAACATGCAAGAACATGAAAAAGATGATTAAAGCATAAGTTCTTTAAACTTTAAAATGAAAATGCAAGAGAGAAAGGTTAGAGAAGAGAGGACACCACGAGATTTTTATATTGGTTCACTCAAACCTGAGCTACATCCAGTTTATCAAGGCAACCTTAGCTTGACTTTGCACTATTTCAAAAGTTTTACAAAGTATCCACCCTTACACTTCCAAAATATGCAAAAACACCACAAAAGACTCTTGAATCACACAAGAATCACACCAGCATAGCAAGAACCCTCTTGCAGACCTGGAAAACCACCAGGCACACACACAAAGCTTGAGAAAGATCAAACCTCAGTGGTAGCACAACTCATCCTACCACAAACCACTTTCTCCAAGCATCAAACCAAGCCAAAAGCTCCAAGAATTTATCCAAGATCAATCTTCAACAGCTGCAACACGTACGATCACAAAGGAAAGAGTTTCCACAAGTTTCCAGAACAAAATCGTGCTCTAAAATGATCAACTAACCTCTCTTTCGAAAATCACAACTTTTATAGTCAAACTGTTACGAAACTCAACAGGTTGATTTTCAAATCAATCAATTGATTTCACTTGACTTAAGTGAAATCAATCGATTAAAAACTAAATCAACTGGTTGAATTTGTTGCAGTTCAAGACTACTGCAGCCAACCTTTTAACCTGTTGAAAAACCATTCAACAGACTAAAAGAGACATTTTAACCTGTTAAAAAATCATTCAACAGATTAAAAACACAATAAAGACCAAACTACATCTAATTAATGCTATAAGGTCTACAACATGAATTACAAACTACAAATACACTTTCATAATGATGTAACTACATGGAAAGAACACGTTCCAGCCTTGATCACCATGGATATCATCAAATCTCCTTTCCTTCATCAATGCAGGCTTCATTTTAATGGTAATGGCTTCAAGATAGTTCAAAAGAGCTTCATTAAGTCTTCATCAAATCTTCAAGAAGCAAACCACCTTGGCTTCACATGTCAACAACTCTCTCATTCCACATGAATCATATAAACCAAAGTAAAATAGAACTCTTTAAAAGCAAATACAACCTTCTCACCTCGTTCACACATCATATTCTTAGAAAGCTAAAATTATCACACCATGTCATACATATGTTTCCTACGTTCATCCAAACTCATCATATATCATTCAATTCAATTGAATCATTAATAATACATAATTTATTTTCTATTGCATTAGCATAAAATTCAATTACCATGTTTCCATTAAATACACCAAAATTGCGAGATGCATTACTCTACCCATATACCTTTAATCAAAGATCCCAACGGCAAAAAAGAAGAATAATGTGTCTAAGACCAGTTCTTAAATTTCAGCTCGATCTAACAGTTAACGAAGTGAGAATCCTAATTTTTCCGAATAGCTTAGGGCTGAAAATAGGGTTGTGCCCAACGTTGGGTAAGTGGTGCCCAATTGCTACACCCCTAAGAAGACATTGATTTGAGAGTGTTCGGGGGTCCAGAAGTGGCCATTACCTAAGTGGCACCCGAAGATGCTACAATGGCGCCTCGACAATATACTAGAAGCAAAAATTTCACCTTTGAGTTTTAATTAACCAAATTGGCTCTTGTTTAACTATTCCCCACTTAATAAACTTCATAATGTTTTAATATGTCAATCTCTTAGCTCCAGAAGTGACAAATCTAGTCAATCAAAGGTCTCTTAGAGAAGTTCTTATTAACAACAAAACTCAATTTTATAAGGACAAACACAAAATATGATTTTTCTACAAGGTTCTAAAAGTTCTACCTTTACAGTTCACTAGTGAAGATGACTCAATCTATATAAAAATAATTTTTGATCAATGATATGAACCTATTGTTAAGATCACAAACATATAGAGAACCAATTTGGAGAAAATGAGCTACAGGAAGACCAAATTGAATTTCTAGAGAAAGGGTGAAGGAATAACTTCCCAATTGCTATTCCAATCGGATGGATGAGTAGGGTTTTTTGTCGTGAGCTCAAAGGTGGTCTCTGATTAAAAAATAGATGAGAGATGAGTGATAAAGCTTAGAAAGAAGTCACAAATGATTGAGAGGAGAGGTTTTCTAGAGAGGTGAACAAGTTTTCTATATGAACTCTATATAACAAGAACCTGTTTATAGCTTATTTTTTATTAATAAAATATTTGAATACCATTTTATTAAACCTTCTATAACTTAGCACCCATTTTCTAGGTTTTCACAATTAGGATTAAATGTGGTCTATTATAAATGAAGCTTAAATATTTATATTATTAAAATACCAAGTTTATAAATAAAAAAATTGATTCAAGTTTCATTTTAAAAAGACCATATTTTCTTTAAATTTTCCTCTCCTTTCTTTCTCTGATATATTTCTAAGATTTTGAAAAATATATTCATCCTTTTGAAGATCAACGTTCACTATAGATATCCTAACATAGAGTAGAGCAATCCTATCTGATCAAAATTTTTATATGAGTAATTTCATCTTTATCCCTTTTCTTGAAGTTTTTCATGAATAGGAATGATGGTGCTTCCATGTGACTACGAGTTCTTTGTCTAAAGGTGCGATATTGTGAGAATTGGAGGTCTTAAAGTTTGATCTTAAGCCAAAAAGTTCGATCTAGGTAGGGGAAGTTAGTATGTTTTTTATTACACTCTAGGTTAGAAAATCTAAATGTAGGGTTAACGTGGTCACCAAAGTTGACAATTGATGTACATAATCTGTGTGTTTTGGTATGTAATGTGTTTGAATGTTAAAATGAGATGTTTTGAATTAAAATGTTTTTTGTGAGATAAGTAGTAATATGACTTTGATATATCATTTGAGTCAAATTGGTTCATTGAAATGTTATTTCAAAACAAATTATATAACGTTGGTTAGAAAAAGAGATATTCCTACCTAGTTGGAGCCCATATGATAAATTAATGCCTGTTTGGGTTTCTGAATTATGTAGTCTCGTTGAGCGAAATTTATTTAATTAAAATTCAAAGAGTTGAAATTTCATTTCTCATTTGGCGTGTCTTTAAAAAGGACTTCCAGTGTTTTGGTTCGTTGGACAAAATTAATTTTGTGAAAAACGCTAGAGTTTAGAGAGGATTGGTCATTGAGTGAGTCAGGTCTTGCTAGGTGAGCTTGTCCCAATGGTTGGATCTTTGGGCGAGCCAATTTTTTGTTGGACGAGTTGTTTTGGTAAAAACTTCAAGAGGTTGGTCGTTTGACGATTCTATGAGTAGTGCCTTTGGCTAAGCTAGAGAGTATTTCAAAAACTTTGAAAAATAAGTTTTAAATTCTTTTAATGTTAAAAATTGTTGACTTTTCATGATCTGTTTTTGCACATTGTTGAGATTAAATGTTTCTATATGTGATGTATTATGGTATTTGAAACTAAATTGCAATAAATACATGTATGAATGAGAATATATGAATCATATGTGTTGTGCTTTGGACATTGTTAGTTTGAAGGAGGAAATATTTTGTTGAGAGGTGTTAGGTTTTGTATTGGATGAAAATTTTGAAAAGAGATTATCCTGACCCTATTAGTATTTGGAGTTACAATCACAAAGAGTAAGATATTAGGTGGTGAGACTTGATAGAGATTCCTATGACCTAGTTTGTAATATGAAAAAGAACTATATCTCATAGGTCATGAGGAATTAATCCTGCCATATGAGGGAGACTTAGTTCCTAAAATGTAGCTTTGTTGTGTATGACAACTTAGTGAAGGTTATGTCAGATGCACATCTCTAAATCAAATTCAATGTACAAGTCTATCAAAAGTAGAGTCATGTGCTTGTGATAATTATATGTCACTATTTTGAACATGAGAGATAGCTAGTTGGACTAATATATATATATATATATATATATATATATATATATATATATATATATATTATATTTATTATATTTATTAGACTCTTGAGGTTGTTGTTGTGATACAATTTATTTAAATGGAATTAATGAATGATATCCATGAGATGGGATGTGAAAGAATGTATGATAATTTTTAAAGAATACTAACTTATCATGTGTGTTTGTTATGTTATTTTTCAACAATAACATCATGTATTATATAGGAGAATGTTTTAGATGGAATTTCAATAGAGATACACTAAGAAGAGATAAATTTTATTTCTTAGACACACATATAAACACAAATACAAACACACATAGACGCAAACATAAACACACGTAAAGACAACGAATGCAAACAAAAATATAGATGAACACAAATACGCACGATCTCCTCTATTCAATTTATGTTGTTATGATATTTTTATTCTAAAATGAATTAAGGCATGTTGACAGCAAAAACATCATAATACTTTTTTATCCAATACGAAAGTTATGTAACCTTTTTAATTTAATTTTTTTTAGTTTAATGAATTCTGCACCATCTTCTGAAAAAGAAAAGGAAAGGGCATTAGGTAGACGGGATGTTATCCTTGAGGGACGTTAAACCCTTTTCATTCTGTGCCCTTTTGGCATTGCCAAAAGACACCAACCACTGTGAAATTAAAATTTATAATTGATGATTGATTATATGCATGTGGAGTGGAGGTAAAGAAATAATCAAAAGTTAATGTCATTGCTCATCAATGACGGTGGACCAGAATCTTTGACGTCTGGTGTTTAATTATAATTAAACATCTATAATCATTGTCTATCTACACTAAAATTTATACTAATAAAGGAAATTATTTTAGTTATACTTTTCTTTATAATTATTTGAGTTTAGTTAAAATGATAAATTAATTAAAGCCACTTATTTTATACTTAGAGTTAGATCCAGTAATCTAACATTAGTTGCACATATATGCAAGGTTGCTAAGACTATTCTAATAACAAAGAAAAGAAAAATCCATAATGCATATAACGGAATACTTTTCTAAAATATTATCTTTTGCAAGTGTCAATTTTTACAATGCACTTGTGAACAAAAATGGTTAAAAACACAATCAGGTGAATTAATTGATAATTTTTTTAAATTTTCAGAGAAATAAAAACTTTTGTCTTAAAAACCTATGATACAAGAAAGAGTTTAATGTAGACTTTACAAATAACGAAGACAAACAAAAGAAAATCTTAATGAACTATTTATACTGGGTTTGAATTTTTTTCTTAATCTACATCCACTTAATTTAATAAATTTAAGTCAGATTTTCTCTAAATTTTAATAATATTTAATTACAAAAAAATCTACGGAACTAGACCAAGAAAAAAAAATCTTCTTGATATAATAAAAATATTCAATTATTTATTTACAGACAAACACTAGTGCAAATATATATCATATCCAAATTCCAAGACAAAGAAAAGATATAACTTGATATGTGAAGAACTATAATAGAAAATTTTATAGCATGACCACTTTTTTTTTTAATCTTGGACACTTATTTTTCAAACAAGATATAATGCATGGCATTTTTGGAATATCTCTTTAAGAAAATAACAAGGTTCTCTTTCTCAAAAGTATGAAATCAATTCAATGGATGAGAGAGCTTCCTTTTCAAAGGAGTTTTTGGGATTATTGATTGATATAATTAATTATGTTTATATATAAATGATTATCATGTCCTATGTCTAACCTAAAGAAACATTTTAAATCAACATAATCAATTATTTACAAATTGAGTTTTTTACTTATATAAATGCTTAGCATAATCGATTAATTCCTAAAAGAATCAATTATTTTTAAACATAGGAAACTAAATTTTTACCAATATAATTGATTATATAATTAATTATTTCCTAACACAATCAATTATTATATTAAAAGAAATATAATTAGTATTTCAATGCAAATTTGTCGAGACTATCTTATTACTATGGTGAGCAAATAACGGCCAATGATTTATAGGTGAAAGATGTGTTCACATTCGTAGATTTGAGGGCGGGAGAAGTGACTCGTCTAATATATTATGTTGGCTTGTTCTAGCGCTTTGATTCGTTTAATATTTTTTTTTCCTTTTCTTGTCTACTTACTTGCTATGGCTCGTGTACTCCCTTGTAGAAATCTAGTGCTTTATTACTTTAGGTTGACTCATCTAGTTACAACAATTGTTTGATACTACAATATGCTCTTGTAGTGTTTGAGTCATCTGGTCATTGTATTTTGACCTGCTGTCTTGTGACGTTTAACACATTCATCATAACCCAAGTCGTTTGACACTTGCGTAGAACTTTAGTCATCTAATGGCTTAGTTGTTTGATCCAGCCTTCCATTCGTCTACCCAATGATTTCAACAGAGTTCGTCTTAGTCTTGTTTTTCATATTTTTGCTTCTTTCTTTCAAACATTAACATGTTCTTTGTTACCCTAGTGTTTGGCTTAAACCCATTCAACACATATTAACTGAACAAAACACACACACACACACACACACACACACACACACACACACATATATATATATATATATATATATATATATATATATATATATATATATATTCATATATTCACAAGCAATATGTGCACACATTCTTAGGTTGTCCAATGGTTATGTTCATATGTCCAATGAAGTCTAATGCTTGACATACCGTTTTCTATGTCAAGAGCTTTGTCTAAGATATAGTTCTAGTTAGTCTAACCTTGTTATCATCAAAACCTATTCTATCTTAGACCCGTCTAATGGGATTTCCAACATCTAATGCTGACAATTTATTTTCTCTTTTAAGTTTGTTGTTCAAATAAGATAGATTCTTTGTTTCTTCATGTAGTTCTTTGAATGCATTAAGTTGTCGATAATAATTTTCTTTTGTTTGAGATTTAAAACTACTCACGCTACTTTTTATTGAAGATTTTGCATCAACCATTAGACATATATTTGCCTCTTCTTTATCATTTCCACTTGAACTACTAGTTGTACTAGAGGCATTGTCTTCTTAGGCATTATAAACTCTTTCATTTTACTATAATTATTTGCTTCCTTATTTGTTTCAAGTTTATGTTTCAATTTCAAAATAAGGTAATCAAGTTTAATGTGACCTTGCTTACTGCACTAGTAGTATGTTTACATTTGTCCTTTATCCTAAATTTTGTAGCTCTTGTTTAGCATGGCATATTTGTTCTTATTTTAGCTATTGTACTTTAAAGATTTTGAAAATTTCTTCACTAGCAAGTTTAAATTCTCACTATATGAATTTTTCATGCCCTTCTCTTCCATGCACACATCATCCTTTTTTTATGTTAGCTTTAAAAGCTATATTATTCTTTGTTTCTCCTACTTATTCTTTTTCTTTAAGTCTTCCTTGCTCTTTCTCTTGCTCCCTTAGTTTATTAAACAAGGTGGTCATGCTTATCATTGTGAGATCTTTTGATTTTGAGATTAGTAAACTTTGGCTACCACTATATATTCAAACTTTTCATAACATTGTTGTTGGTTTCTTCTTTGTCAAAATTCTTTCCAATAGCAAGAAGATGATTTACTTTATGAGTAAATCTCTTTTGAGCATCATATATTATTTCCTTTAGTTGTATCCTAAACATCTCATACTCTTGTATGAGAGTGTTTTTTCTTACATTATTTACTCCCCTCAAAAGTGGCTTCTAAGACATTTGTTAAAATAGATGATGTAACATCCCGACCGGATCTTACGAATTTAAATACTAAAATAAGGAAATAAGGATAAACATCATTTATTATAATTTCATTTCCCAAAAAATAATGCGAGAAATTTAAAACTTTATTTCATCGTAAAATAAACTTAAATCCATAATTATAAAACTCCATTATAATATCAAAGTCTGGTAATTTAAAAGTTTACAATTTATTCAAAAACATAATAAACTATGGTAAAAACTTCTCCCAGTCTAGCCCCCGCTCCGGCTCTATGCCTCACCAGATCCACCTACAACATCATCTATTCCCATGTACCGCGTACACGATCATCGCCAAACACAAGCAGATAGGGTGAGCTAACAGTTAAATAAACATATATACAAAACATATATATACAAACACATTAAAGGAATTTCATCTTTTGATTCCATATCACATGGCCACCACCATGTCATCCATGATCTACGTCTTTAGACGAATATATCAAGATGTCTTGTTGCCACACCTACAAGCCACAACTTGTAGAGCATGTGCGGGAAACCTGTTACGGACCATACTCCGTAACGCTAGGTGGAGTTTCCAATATGAACATAGTTCGTAACGTTTCAAGACTACCAAACTTGTCAGCTAGTTACTGAGGAGGGCAATCTATTTGGATCCATTCGTACGAGCCACAACTTGCACACTCACATCGGCAACACTCGCCAACTCGAGCCACAACTCAAGAGTTTCTCGTGTTCATCTGCCATCCCGAGCCACAACTCAAGAAATACCATTCTGAGCCACAACTCAAGGAATGTCACGTGCTTAACTCCTATCCCGAGTCACAACTCAAGGGATACATTCTGAGCCACAACTCAAAGAACACCAGCAAACCGACCTTCGAGATATCACCCAAGCCTTGTAGACCACGCATATCCAAAGCAAGCAAAACATAAGCTCTTCCTCTGCATTATTGTCTGGCGTTGCTCTTGAGTCGCCAGGCGAAATACACTTCCAGACCGCTTGACAGGGAACACATGCCGCCAGGCACCAAGCGCCTCTGATTTCACTATCTACAGGTGTCGTCTGGCGGGACGAACCTCACAGCCAAGAGCAACACGTCTTTATGACCTTCTGGAATTAATGTTGTCGCCTGGCGGTTCAAACACCACCGTTAGGTGCCACACCAGTGCACGAGCTGATGGGTTTTTGAGAATTCTGAATGTTGTCTAAGACCACTAAACCATTACCAATCACCAAGCAGGTTACATCTCAGATTACTAGTTATTTTCACTCCATGCTAGTTCATCTTGGATAGATCACAATTCCAAGTCATATTCCAAAATAATAACTACATATCCAATTTTCCATACATAACTACCTAAGCGTTTGTCCCTAATTAAATCATAATCTGGACCCAGCCAAAGAACAGAGTCAAGTTTCTAGAAATCCACCTCACAACTTGTCCAAACCAGAATTTACACTATATTTACCTTGAAGTTGTAACCTCAAGAGTTATATTCATTTAACCCTTAAAACAACATCATGCTTTATTGTCATGTCTTAAATCATACCAGGTACCATAATTCCACTTTAACATATTTTTCCCTTATTCTATTCCACTTGAATTCCTGAGTGCACCTTTCAACTCGAGCCACACTGCACCAGCCACCAAAAGTCACTAACATCGTTATCGCTTGGCGGCAAGCTACGAGCCGCCAAGCAGTGCATCACTTTCTGGACAAATTCCAGATTTGGTCATGCACCTTGCACAAATTTTTAATCACCAATAACTCATACGAGTCTATAAATTTTCCACTCAATTCACTTCCAATACACAAAATTTCATTAAATTTTGCCTACGTAATTTACTCCAATACTCAAAACTCCAAATGTTCAAGCCCTAATATGCATATCTATCATTTTCATCAATTTCCTTCGCATCACACTACAACTTCACCATAATCCCTTTTCTTTTAATCAATCTATGATTAAAACACCTTTTCCACCGATCAAAAATAGCCCAGAAAGCTCAAAACATTAAAATCAAACCAGTTTGGCTCGTGTCGCTTGACACATATTCATCACCGCCAGGCTCTTTATCTAGAAACCAAGAAAACTGGGTTGAACAGCACACATCGCCTGGCAGCCCAATTCGTGCTGCCAGGTGGTTCCTCTCGGGAATCCAAAAATGCATAGAAAATGGTATTAGCCGTCTGACGACTTTGAAGGCCCGCTAGACAGTTTCTAGAAAAATTCCTGAAACTTGCAATTTTGCAGAAATATCACAATTCATGCTCTTAAATACTCAATCATCATCTAAAATAAAGACATGAAATAAACCACGGAGTCCAGCTCCCCTAACTTGGTTTCCTTGCTTAAGTTGAATATTCTTGACTTCTTCCTTACTCCTAATGGCTTACCTTAGCTCTCTTCAATTCAACCCCTATCTTCAATCAATAGCACAATATTCACTCTGAATTCTCTCTCCCTATTGTGTAGAACAATGACAACCTTCACTCTCTCTCTTTTTCCTCTTAATTGGTCCAAGTAGTAAATGACTCCCTAGGGGCCAATCTCCAAATAAGAGAAATTTGGATTAAGGGTTCACATGCAATTTAGCAAAAATAAAGGACTTCCTGACAAACAAAATTTTATTAAAAAGGGAGATCTAAAAAAGTCAAACTAATTGCATTAATTAAAACACTCTTAAAATTAACCTTTTAATCATATTCTTATGAAAACTCTATTTTTCTAAACCATCAACAAAAATTAATTAATTAAAGACAAACTAATATTTATTTAAACTAAAAAGAAAGTTTTAGGAAGGAAAATTAATGTAATTTTTTTATTGAATTTATGTTGACATTGTTAAGATACGACATTAAAGTGATTGAATTTAAGATGACATATTTTATTTATACCGTCAGATATTATTTGTAGTGTCACATTGTCACAAAATATTAAGATTAATTTAATGAAAGAAATATATTAATTCTTTTTAATAAAAATAAGTCTATATTAAGACAAAAGAAAGTTAGATTGAGAGACCACGTCGAATAATTTAAACAAAAATCGAGAAAGAAAATCCTATTACACCTAAAATTCATTAGTTTTCTTAATAAATATAAATTTGTTGAAAAAGTCATACTAAAAAGTTGGCAATAGTACGGTCGAACGTAGAGGATTGACGCCCCGAATTGAAGTTGTATAGTAGTTCTGTTTGGTCATTGTTTTAGTTTGATAGAACTTAACGTGGTACTATTTTAATAGTTCAAATCACGAATTATTAAAAAGACAACCTTTAAAAAATGAGCATAAAGGTGTAGTGATGGAAGGAAGAAAACAAGAGGAAGAACACAGCAGGCAAAAATGACCTCGGTTAGAATTAAATATTGAAATTCCCAACATAGCAGAGCATATCATATAATCACAAGTTGCTGCAAAAAGAGAGGTTTTTCACAACCTAATCATATGCTGCCAATCGTAAGATCCAACATGTCTCAAACACTAAGTTGCATAATACAACACCCAATGGACTCAACTTTGATGAAGTCACTGTCCCACAACCCAAAGAACTCCAATTCCTCCACACTCATCAAGTGCTTTGCCAAAAATTCTGGTCCTTCTGCAAAGATCATGGCTTCTGCTACACCTACAGCAGCACCCATCACCTTCGGATTCAGAAATTTGTTGGAAACATTCACTGTTGATGTGCACAGAGCAGAGAATAGGCAACTGAATGTGCCCTTAATCGCTCCTTTTACCATTGCTACCTCTAGACTGGACAAGGTGGAGAACGTGGCCATAAGAGTTGAGTTGAGCAATGGTGCTGTGGGGTGGGGCGAGGCACCGATTTTGCCTTTTGTTACTGCAGAGGACCAAACCACCGCCATGGCCAAGGCTTCTGAGGCATGTGCCTTCTTGAGGAGATGCCCTGCACTAACCTTGGGTTCCATGCTTGGGGAGATTGCTGCTATTCTTCCTGGGCATCAATTTGCTTCAGTGAGTCAGAATAATCTGTGTTCAACTTTCTCTTCTGCTTCTCTTGTTGTTAATCATTCTAATCCTCTCTCTATTGGTTTTATCACGTTTTGTGCTTTTAAAATGGTCTCTTTGAACCTTTTTCAGGCAAATTCCTTGAATTTTGAGTAACAGTTTCAGTTTTCTACTTGATCGCTGAGGACATGAAAGGAGAGTAGCATATTTTTAGAAAATTTGAATTTCGTATTGGGGTTGTATTTGCCTGAACTTTCCCTTGTGTGACTTTTATTTTGGACCACTGGTCTATTTCTCTTCATTCCTTGATTTTAAGAAACTATTTTGTCACATCTTTCTTTGCTTATTTCTTTTGTAGAGTCTATATTATAACATTATTCAAGAGAAAGAAGGGAAAAAGTCTTTTCTTAGTCCCCTCTTTGAATCGGTCGCACTCTCTTTCCAGAATAATGCATTCTCTTTTTATATTTACTATGAAAGAATGATAATATCTTGCCGTGAAGAGAGGAAAGTGGAAAAAGAATAAAGAGTCCAGATGTTAGATCTTTCTATCACTGAGAATCTTGTACGGCATGCTTGATTTGGCATGGGTGTGATTCTTAGTGTGATTACATTCAAACACTATATGCATATATGTTCTGAATTTTTATTTATCTCTAGTAGATGTAAAACTTTAAACAGGTAGCAACAGCAAAATATATCACGTCTTGATTAGGGTTCATTTGCCAGGATGAGTAATGGCAGTCATAAATAAGTGAGGTGTTGTGTACGTAGACTTGCATTACATGCATGCATGGATTCTTGTACATCAGATCTGCCATTAAGATCTTTCCTTACTGATAGATATAGGACTTAACCTCTTTTCCCCATCTTTATTTTTATTTTATTTTAAGAAACTAGCAGTTACGTTTTCATGGAAAATCAAAGCTCACTTTCCTAATCAATGTGTTAGTAAAATCATTTGATTAACTCAAGGGGTTCCCTTCTGTGATTAAAGGTTAGGGCTGGGGTGGAGATGGCAATAATTGATGCTGCTGCAAATAGTATTCGTGTGCCATTGTGGAGGCTTTTTGGTGGGGCTTCTAATACCATAACCACTGACATAACAGTTAAGTTCTTTTTCAATCTCAAACAAAATGCTTGTAATGAAAATAGTTATTCAGAAGAACTATCTGATAGAAGGAAATCTAATCCTTCTTATATTTGCAGATCCCAATTGTTTCTCCAGCTGAAGCAGCTGAATTGGCTTCTAAGTACTACAAAGAAGGGTTTAAGACTTTAAAGCTGAAGGTGGGAAAGAATCTCAATGCAGATATAGAAGTGCTTCAAGCTATACGTGTTGCCCACCCCGAGTGTCAGTTTATTCTTGATGCTAATGAAGGGTATAATTCTGAGGAGGCAGTGGAAGTTCTTGAGAAATTACATGGTTAAAAACTACTACATAGTTAAAGTTTTTTGTCCATCCAAATATCTTGTGAGAACATGGTAGCACACATGCACTAATACAGTAATGAAACTTTGTTTGAATATTTTAGATTTATTTATTGTATTGCAGATATGGGGTTGACTCCTATTCTATTTGAGCAACCAGTTCACAGAGATGATTGGGATGGTCTTCGGTATGTGAGTAACATAGCAAGAGAGAGATATGGTGTATCTGTTGCAGCTGATGAGAGTTGCAGAAGTATAGTTGATATTTACAAAATTGTGGAAGGGAATGTTTTAGATGTCATTAACATTAAGCTTGCCAAAGTTGGGGTTATGGGTGCCCTTGAAATTATTGAAAAGGCAAAAGCAGCAGGATTAGATTTGATGATTGGTGGTATGGTTGAGACTAGACTTGCTATGGGTTTTGCTGGCCAACTTGCTGCTGGCCTTGGATGCTTTAAGTATGTATAACCCATTTTTTCATTCATAAACTTCTATATACATCAGCTTTTAGAGAAATATAAGTTGAAAATTTTCTAAGTTAAATCATAATTGTGTAAGTTGGTTTTTCACTTATGATAGAATCTTCTTTTACAAGTGTTTTAGAGAAGTTTATCTGAACATAGGTTCATCTTATTTTCCTTCTGTTTAATTTAATTGATGCATTTAAATATTCTACACTCTTTTGTAGGTTCATTGACTTAGATACACCACTTCTGCTATCAGATGATCCGGTTCTTGAAGGTTATGAAGGTACAGTCTGCCTAATTTTCAAATAAATTTGAAGTTTTCTTGTAAATGTTGGTTTGAATGATATGTTTCCAGTCTGATGATGACACGTAGTATTTCTCCTGAACAGTTTCAGGTGCCACTTACAAGTTCTCAAACGCTAGGGGACATGGTGGATTCCTTCACTGGGACAACATTGCATAGTAAGTTGTGATTTCTGGCACAATATGACTCTAGATAATCCACCATAGTTCCTAATATATGCTTGGTGATCTCTGGTGTGAGATTCATAGGATAAGAATGATTTACATCTTAGAAGGAAACTGTTCAAGCCTTATGTTCTGTTGGAAAGAAAAATACTTACTGAAGATTAGAAGCCAATCTTTCAACTCTTCACCTAATAACAATACTTTAAGGATCTTTGCTAGTCATATTCTTCAAATTCAGTGAATTTCCACCTTACAAGCACAAAAGTGTTCTTCATGACAAGGCATGTTAGAGACATAAAACCAACTTGTGGCTGAACTAGCTTTCAGAATTTCAAAGCCTACATTTAACCTCAATTATTCTGGCCAGAATGAAGAAAATGTTTTTTCGAATGTTTTTATTTTGGACAATAGGATGAATCAAATTTGTTGTTTCGAACGTGGAGGGGTGGAGTCTTAATAGTACCTATGTGACATGTAATGACTTTTTGTATATGCTACCTTCATTATTGACATCTTGATTAAATTATGCGCAGATGATAGAGATGCTTATGCCAACACAAGAATCTGGAAAAGCATAAATGGACAAGTTGGTCAGAAGGTTAGAGAATTGAGTAAGAAATGAAGAATAACCACTGATGGGCTTGTGCATGAATAATAAGATGTGCAACTGTGACAACTTAGCGTTAAATATTACAATAACAACCATTCATGAAGATTTCTTGTGCGGAATGAGCAGCTAGTAAGTACCTATCCACGACAACTATGTGTAATCGATTCCTCACCTAATTCTGGAAAAGAAACTACTCTTAGATGTCTTGCACCAAATAAGAGCTAGGAATCGCACATTATGATGATATGATATGGACATGGAAAGACAGCAAATTTTAGAAATTAGACTTGAATTTTGCGCTGTTGATTTCAATAATTTAAGCTGTGATTTTGATACTTTGTTTTTTTTGTTTCACCTAATCAAGTTATTCTATCTCCAAAATTGGGAAAATAGGTGGGAGATAAAATTTGCAAGGTTCTAAAAGTAGACTTAGATTCGATCGAATTATTTCACTCATTCGTTGTTTATCATTCCATTTTATTCAAACTTAACAAAGTATTAAAATATCATTACATCTCACTTCAATCCATCATTTTCACTAATTCAAACATAGCCTTAACACATAATTAATGTATTTATGTCCTACCAGTTATAAAAAAACAGATTAAATTGTTGACGACCAACATTAACATTTTGCCTTGTGACTTGACGATTTCCACTAACTTACACATTTACTCGTAAAGTACACAAGGTTCAAGGGGATTTTCTTACATGCTGCAAACAAAATACCTATACCTTATGTGTATATGTGCAAGTCTAAAGTGGAATATCATTAGCCATGTAGACGAAACATTAACGCTATCTATCAATAAGAACCATTATTGCACTTATCTAAAATTATAAAGATCAAATAGGCAAATTAAATGATATGAAAAACATATTTAACCGTAAAAAAATGTTCGGATCCGGAATGTATAATGTGCAGTATGTAGTAAATAGTCTATGAGACGTTCGGTTTCGAGTTTTAAAGTCCCATTCTACAATTTGAGAAAAAGTTATTTGCATTTGTATACTCCAAAACCATGGTTGGAGAATTTCAATCTAAAACATGATACTTTTTGGTTGACCTAGTTACATATGCACCTCACCGAGTTCTGCTTCCCTGAAGCTGTACTCTAATGCACCTTGCACAATTCTACAACATAGAAGCAAATTCGGTATGGCATGAGGCGTGCTATGTAACTGTGTGGCCAATTGATCATTTATTATACCAAATACTCCGCACTTTTAAAGCAAGGAATCTGAAAAATATTTTTCATACCGTTTCACAATACAACTAGTTCATATTCACCAGTGTGAAAACTGATACCTACATGATTAATATCACACGTTCTCTACAGAGCATTCCACCAATATCGAGCTAATTATGAACATCTTTAAGTCTAGAAGAACAAGTTTAGCCCAGTAGCTGTGGTAAGTCAAACAATTAAACACCGTAAGTCTAAAACTTACTTTAAAACAGTAGTGTACACTTACACTAGCATCTCTTCCATCATCAGAACAACATCTTCATCATCAGATATAGTGCCAAAATTGGGCCACGTAACACAGCAAAATCTTAGCATTTCAACCATTTTCTTCTATATCACATCTGTAAATATTTATCTCTAGAAATTAAGGGGATCTCTACCACTATTGACCAAAAGGCTTGTACAGTTTGGCTTAATCCCATACATCCTTCCTGCGAACTAGTTCGCCATATTCTAGTTTCTCTCTCATTTCATTAGAACCTTCCACTTATCTGAGTTTTTCCTTCGTATAAAACGTCTTTTCTTTTTCTTTTTCACTTAAGCAACCTCTAAGTTCATTGCTTGATATCGGCTTCATCTTTTGTACTGCTTAGGCATATCACAAGAATCCACAATTATGCAGTCATCACGCCATCAAAACCTCTACAGATGGATAGTTTTTTTATCAAGTTTGCACTAAGCAATGAACAGAAATTAAGGCTCAATTTTAGCCAAAAGCAGGAATTCCAAGTCTTCTTATTCAGTTCATCTATGATAGGTGCCATGTGATTTAAAGAACTGAAAATCCGGGTGATTAACCTGAACAAGCCTTAACCATTTATCCGCAGCTTGCAAGAAGGAACTCACTTGTTGAGTCTCACCACCTCCCTTTTTCATCCAAATAGACCCCTTTAACTTATAGGAAGCCATTGCAAAAGTAGGTATAGAAATCTTTGGTGCAGCATCGATCTCACTGGGATAAACAAGTGTTGGAGCATGAGTACAACCACTTCCTGCAAAGTGTAATAAAAAGAAAATTTTTACAATAAACTAGTCAGTATTTCACCAAAGTGAGATCAAGCAGCGACTATTTCATGTTTCTGGGACAAAGCACTGTTTTTGCTATACGTTGAAATAACATCAACCAGCAAGTATTATTGCACAATAAGATTAAGGATTAACTTCTGCTTTTCCATATATGTCAATTTCAAATTGAGGGTAAATGACCATGCATTAAGAGATCAAGACAACAAACGATACTAATATTCTGTTTGCTTTATGCTGGAGAGGGACGATGGAAGCATAATAGTTGCCACAATGATTGATGGTAAAATATTAGAGGAATAAAAATGACTTTTATGTGGTCACTTACTAATTAGGAAAAACCATACAATAGAATAGAAGAGAGGTGTTGGAAGGCCTTCGAGAATAAAGAGTTCATAAGTAATCAGAGATATATACAAGGGGGTAAAAAATAAGTGAGAAGTGAGAACACAGAGTGGGGTCACAGCAAATTTCCTGTAACAATATATTTGCATCAGCTCAACTTGTTATGACTTGCTGAGTCTTGGATTTGCTTACTGAGTATATCTAAGAATTAACAGTCTCTTTTGTATATAATATAGTCCTAATTGGTATTATGGTTGGGAAAAAATCCATAAAATTAGACATGTTCTATTACTGGACTAATCCAATACATTATAGATAAAAAAAAATATGAATTAGAATTAAATCCAAATTTATATTTTCCTAAGAAAACTAGTTTAGATTTTTATAGATCCAAATCCATATTTAATAAAATAAAATAGTTTGGGTAGTTTAGGGTTTGATTTGATACCAATTTCAAAACCAGCATCTTTTAAAAACATTAAGCGTAAATCCAAAATAATTTAAAATAAAGGATAACATATATGTTCATTGGACATCAAACTCTATTCAACCTAATAATAGGCAATATGATATGATGAAAAAGTAGTGATATTTAGTGTGAAACGTTTTGTATAGATGAATGAGCAGCACTTGTTTATATAATGTTTAATAAAACATATATCAAACATGATTTGAGAACATATCCTCCAGGTGTATTTTACCTAGTTCAATTTTATAATTATTAGCAATATGAAGATAAAAACATAGATACCAATAAAAGTAACTATGCATATACACATATGTATATCATTTAAGTATTGTACTTAGTGTTGTATTTCTTTGATTTAGTGCAATAATAAAAAATAAAAAATAAAAATATTTCATACTTTCGTTATATGTTTTCTTTTTCCAACATTTAATAAGTGTATTCCATTATCTTTCTATAAGAAAAACTTACACGAAAGCTGTAGAGCCAATCTAACTAAAAACATTTTCATGTTTAGGAAACATACTTCTATAATTTTACCAAAACACAGTAATTGATATCATGTTTATAAACAAAGTAATTACCATTTGCTCTCATTAGGAAATGATGCGCACTCACACTCAAGACGTACCACTCGACTGTATCAAATATTGTACCTAGCTATATAGTGAGCGTGTACCAAATATATAAAAAAAAAAAAAAAAAAAAAAAAAAAAAAAAAAAAAAAAAAAAAAAAAAAAAAACTGGTTTGGTTTAGATTATTAATTAATTGCAAAATTTATGAATGAAATATGAAAAGTTCCAACATTTTCATTCTAATATAATATTCTTGGAAAATATATAATAATTTTAAATGATTTTGGTTATAACACTGATACTGAAAAGACTACCAGTTTCAAAATTGGTACCAAACTTATTTATAAACATTTAAACGAGTTTTTTTTAGAAAGGAAGAATTTGGATTTAAAATCCGAACCAATTATTTATATTTGGATCTATAATAAACTTTGTACGGAGAATGGAATGTAAGTTTAGGAAAAATTGGAGGCCATTATCACAAATTGCACAAGTATCTTGCGCTCATCATAGAAAAATGACATATAGATAGATGGTGATCTAATCCACAGGATTGAAGCAGGCTGGATGAAATAAAGCATCTCTAGTGTTATGTATGACTAAGAGGTATCCCTCAAGCTTAAGTGAAAAGTATTCCATGCAGCTATAGGTCCTGTGATGTAGTATGGAATTGAGTGTTGGGCAATAAAAAAACCGATGAGAGAATAAATTCCACATGACAGAGATGAGAATGTTGCCTCGGGTGAGTAGACTTACTGGAAAAAATAAGAATGGGAATGGATGCAATATAGAGGAGTTGAGGTAATAAATATTGTACAGAAAACTCCAGTAGTTCACCTTAAGCGATTTGGGATGTCTGGAGAAGATTTGTAGGAGACCCATTAAGAAGTGTAAAACAGATGGAAGGTAGCCTATTGCTAGAGGTAGAAAGAGGGTTTTCTTTTTTTAAAAAAAAAAAAAAACTAAAGGTGAAACCATTATAAAGAATGTAGAGGTAATATTTTATCTAAAGAAAAGATATACAGTAAAGTATGATGACATCAGTTGGTCCATATAGCTGACTGCAGGAAAAGGGTATGGTAGTGGTGGAGGTAGTCAAATTCAAATTGCAAAATGAAATCCCCGTGTCATTCCTTGTCTATCAAATCATCCGTCATTAGAAGGCAAACAAAATATTTAGTTGCAAGTCAGTTGCAGATTTGTGCTTATTCTGTTCTTAGTTGCACACTTGGCAAATAAATGCAGTCAATTTCCATATAAATATGCGTACCGAGAATTTCCCAAAAGATGATATTCAAAGAAAGGGACATGTACTATGGTACTCTACATAAATAAGTACACGCTATAAGCTAGCTTGAAATAGCTAAACAAGAAAGAACTAGCATAAGTAACCAATACCATTGTCATATCACATTTTAGATAAAACATCAGCCATATACTTGAATGCTAAGACGAAAATGCAATGTGCAAAGCATCGAAGCCTATGAAAACAAGTCATTACTCTGTGTGGTACCGCACTTAGTCCCCTCAAACAAGGTCTCCAATAAGAGAATTATGGATGAAAAAAGAAGTGCTTTTCACGGTAGACCTTGCTACAAACAAAAACTGGTGGATTTTCCACACCAATGACATGGTATTGAAAAACTCTAAAGCAACCTAGGCATTTTAAAATTGGTTTTGACACGATTTGACCAAAAACGGGAGAACAGCCACCTAACTTGTTAATAAGAAGAACTGTGATTAATAAACAATCTCTTTCTCAACTACCCCAGCCCATACTTTGTTTGTCAAAGTAACCAATATGTCACCCATCTTAAATTTAGAGTGTCTATTTCATTTCAAAAATACACATTCAGTAAGGACAAAAAAGAAGAGCAAAAGTAGTTAGGGATTGTTGAAGAGGGAAGAGTGGTTAGTTTATCTGTTAGGCAAATAGGGGGGAAATAAGGAGAGAAAACATCATTCACACAATCTGAAAGTTTGTAAGGAAAGAGGAAACACTTGTAGGAGGATCTGTTCTTCTATTTATGGATATTTAATGTGTTTGGTTGTTCAGAAAAAATGGATGCGCATCATTTCAGCGCGTATAATACTAGCTTTGCATCACACGTACATTTGGACATGAAAATGTGACAGTGCATGCTTTTGCACCAATCCAGACATGCACTTAACTGTTGTTCAAGTGCTTTGTTAGCTTTTGGAAGACTTTCATTTCTCTTTCAAGAGCTTTGTAACACATGGATAAAGCAGAATAAAAATTGCATTTACAGTTATGATTTGTGCTGACTGCTGAGCAAGTACTTGTAAGGGATGTGAAAAAAAAAAAAACCAAAAGAAAGAATGCAGTCCATTGAATAAATGCTAGTGGAGCAGTTACCCATCTTTCATATTAGTTGACAAAAATAGAACCGTTTTGTTTTTGCAAATATTCTGTAAAGTATCATCGAATTGATCCTTCATTTGAGACAGAACTGAGAGTAATTAAGTCCTAATTTAGATGATAACATTTTGCACCATTTTGAGAGACTAAATCATGGCATTTTGCATTGTTAAGGAACTTAAACGATGACACAGTCTCAACAAAAATGGGACTTTTTACTCAAAACGCACATGTACATTTAATCTACCATTAGTGATGTATAAGCAACACTTAGTGATCAAATATAGGCTTAAAGGTCCATGATTACCTGTCAAGGGTGTATGGAGTTTATGGTATGTTAGAAAGCACCCATCTAAATCTTTTAAAGTTGGACCAGTGGGTATTCGATATATAGGATACCTGGAACATACCATTAAAATATGTAAATGGATGAAAAAAATAGTTATGAAATTAGATGAAGTTAATGTTCTGAAAAATAAAGAATGGGAAAAAAGTGATGACACATTAGATTACCAGGCCACAGACATCCAACTGTCTGGTAATAAGTCACAGCTTCTCAATGACTTGAGGGCAGGATAATAGCGTGCAAGATCTTGTATCTGTCAAAATATTAAAAAGTATAAGGTCCACGGATCAGATTATGGGTAAATAAGCCACACATTAACTACGGATCAGTAATTGCCTTATCAGCCAATGGTTCCCGGCTATACGGAGGATGTTGCTCCAAATACTCAAAAAGGACATCTTGAGGATTCCCAGTTTCACTATCATCACTAGAAAATCCTTCTTGCACTGCACTACGTTTGTTGTTTATAGATAATCTATTCATTTGCAATGAGACACCACCTGTTAGATATTGACTACTTTGTGTTGTAAACTCGGTCCTTTTTCCATATTCATTATCACTACTTCCATCACTACATGAATCTTTGTAGTAATCACCATCACTATCTTCACTGGTGTACCTAATGACATAAGAAATTAAGAAATTCATATCTGATTAGTTACAAGCTAAATAACAATAGTGCACACTCCCATAGCACTTGTAAGTTATAATTATATAACAAATTATGAAAACAGCAAAAGTCAATTAAATTTTTTATTAGATTGACTGCATAAAAGAAGCAGTAGCCAAAAAGAGAGAGAATAAATACAAAACTTTAATACATATCCAATACATTGAGATCCACAATGATTCATTAATCCATCAAAAGTTAAAATCAATTGATAGTGGACTTATTTGTTCCATTTATCAAGGTTTCACTTCTACCAAGCTCAATTTAAAGATATCCTTGAGGCAATACCAGTAATCATATTAAACACCATATAAAAAAGAACACAACTCTCCATACTCCATAGTCTTAAATACTATGTTTCTAATTATCTCACCCTTCACAAAATTTTATTCACTCTTCCATCCGACAAATAGTTGTATTAAGACGGTAAAATATAAGTGTAACTCAACCTCACACAAAATGGCTTGATAAGTTGAGGTTTGCACCTACTTATATACTATAATTTGGTTATATCTTTAGTCAATGTAGGACATTCCCTAACATCGAGGACTTGACATCTCGAGTGTGGGACTAGGGAATAACTCAATGGCGGGTGACATAATAGGTCCAACAAACATGACTATGATAAAATTTAAGTGACTCTAATGCCATCTTAAGAAAGTGGAATATCAGTTTAACTCAACCCTACAAAACTGGTTTGGTAAAGTGAGACTTGACCCACTTATATATATTATAATTTGGCCATATCTTTAGCCAATGTGGGATCTCCAACACACCCTTTCACATTGAGGATTGAACATTTAGAGCGTGGAACTAGTGGGGAATCCGATTGTTGGTGAGACGATAGACCCAACAAACTTTAATAAAATAAATTTTGAATGACTCTACTACCATAATAAGAATGTGGAATTGAAACCTAACTTTACTTTACAAAACCGACTTGATAAGATGAAGTTTTCATCCACTTATATGCTACAATTTAGTCATATATTTAGTCGATGTGGGATCTCTAACACTAATTATCTCACCCCCACAAACATTTATTTCACTCATCCAGCAAACAGCCTGATTTTGCAACCAACCATGTCTAAATAATTAAAATACAAAACAAAAACAGGAGATGCTGAAAAAACACAGCATATTAATAACAGAAATAATGTTCTATGACTCTCAAACCACTTGACACATTAACTCGTCCATAAATGATTAGAGTAGTGAATAATTTCACACTTAAAGCTATCAAATCTAATTGAAAAGTAACTTCCTAGTGTTATAACCCATCAAAATGCCACATACAAATATGACTCCATTACAGCAAAAAGCCTGCATTTCATTAACAGCTTGGACATCAAATAATTCACTCAAAAGAAGGGAAGTGAACACAACAAGAACACATCAAATAATATTAGCAAAAGATGTCCTCATGAGTAATAAATTGAAAATTTGAGAATAAAAATGTACAGGATCAATGATTATTAAAAAAAATGCTGCCCACATACATACCCTCAGCAATTTTGTCCAGATTATAACAAAACAGTCTAAAAGTAAAAGCGCGACAGCTGTTCATGAAGTGTAAGTTCAACAAAATCAGTGCTTTAAAGCACCATTTCAAATGCTTCCCCTCAAAAATGGTTTAAAGTAGAATTTATGTTTTTCTGTGTGAGTAAAATCCTATAACGATATCATTTTATGCCTTCAATAACATGATCTATAAATTAAACCCTCAAGGCAAATCAAGAATAATGAATAAAATGTTATTCATTGCTCTTTACAAGGAGGGGAAAGAGGCAGGATCAGAATTGGTGATTAAATTTGTTTTAAAAATCATTGGAAGAGAAGGGAAAATTAGTAAAGTGTTATGAAACAACAAAGTAAATTACTATTGTTTATATAAAAAGGCAATGCAATTTCCACGTAACAAGTAACAAGGGAGAAACCTTATCACCATTGCATCAAAAGGATCACACTTCACAGAAACAAATGGCTATAAACTAATAGATTTGAACATTTTCTTTACAGATACCAAACAACTACTTCTATAAAAAGGAATAGTTATAAATAAATTTTGATGGAAAACAGAGTAAAAACCAACTAATTTACTATTATAAACAGAAAACGACATCATCTTTCTCAATTCTACATTAAGAACCCCTGCAGTTTCACTATCAATGAGAAGCATTTTACAAAGCCTGATAACTACACTTGTATTTCTAACGCATTTACTTCTCAATTTTTTACTGTTGCCTTTCAACCGGAACCTAAAAAGCATACACATGTTTCCCTATTTCTTATACGGTTGATAATTAGACCTAAGAAATGGTTTCCAATTATTCTATATGCAATGTTTATTGCTTAATGTAATATTTACTTTCAACACTCGTTAAAATTTTGTATTAAGCTAGATAATGTGCTGTTTCAATTTCATTCTATATTGTGCTCAGAAAGAGCACAACCAGGTCCAATAATGCGGTGTTTAGGCATAAAAATGATTTTGATCCACCGATGCTACATGATCTAATGCAGAACCAGAAGATACGAAATTTGAGCATAAGGGAAAAAAGGAGGTCGTGTGACATAAAAGTTTATAACCTTGTATCAATTGATTGCACAAACACAGACAAACACACATAAATATAAACAAACAAGTCTCAGAGCGATAAGTAAAAGAGCAGCATCCATCCATAACTCAATCGTGTTTCCCATGGTGAGTCTTGTCTTAAAGTTAGCAATTCTTATTAGCACGTGAAATGGTAATACCTAGGCTTTGCACTTGGCTTCTCAGCAGATTGACCATAGAGTTGAATAGCTGACAAATACGGAACATAATACTGAACAACAGATTCACTTTGATCAAGGACCAAAGGCACTCCAGCTCCATACGCACTCCACTCCTTAAAGGATTCCCAGAGATCACTCAGGGAAAAGTAAGACTGATACTCCACATCGCAAAATTTCCAACCTCTCATCGTTGTCTACATCCACAACACAATCAAATTTGAGTTTCAAATAAACCACATAAAAACATAACTAGAATTCCGAGAATAACTAAGCATAAAACATTCGCAACAACTGTCTCAACATCTCAAAAGAAAATAATAAAAGTGAATTGAGAAATTAAGAAAGTGAAATGAGAAATTAAGATCAACCTTGGAGAAATACTGAGCCGGAACTAACGGCATCGTAGAGTGCAAGAACCTATCGATATTACTAACAGACTCTACAGACGGAGAAAGAGTTGGATTCAATGATTGGTTGAGATTGCTATTGCTATTGCTATTGCTATTCTCAGAGACGTCGAGTTTGCTCTTCAAAGTTAAATCGGCGTTTTCATGTTCGCCATTCTTGGCTCTCTGGCCTTGTTTGCGCTGATTCTGGTTCTTCCTAGCCTTCACCGGAATGTAAAAGCGATCCTCGCCGCGAACCCCGCCAAATTGCAGTGCAGTTCCCAGCATTTTCCAATCGTTTTCAGGACTGTGTTATCCTCCGTTTGCACGCGTAGAAAACGGAGGAAAGTATCGGATGAGAAAATTTGTTATCGCAGAGGAACAACAAAGAAAGGGAGAAGAAAGAGTACCGAATCGGAATCGAAAATAGATGACGAAGAAAAGAAAGAGGTCGAAAGGAAAGGAAAGGCTGAAAGCAAAGGGAAGGGAAGAAGACGAGAGAGAGAAGAAAAACTACCACACTCTCTTTACAACGAAAACAGAGAGAGGAACGAGTGCATAGCAAGGTTGGTGGAGATTCTGTCATTTTCCATTTTCCTGGGGTTTTTAACTAATTCTTTGAAAGTTTGGGGGCATTAGTTGAATTAGTTGGACTTTATGCAAGAGACTGAAAGAGTCTTCGATATTATCATCACTTGAATATTTGAATGCCGATAAATTAAAATAATCGCAATATTTGGACACGTGTGAGCTGTGGGGCCACTCTTGATGACCTTACGTTGCTGCTAACTCTTCATTGACTAGTGTTTTTTTCTTTGGCTCAACCTCTATGGATGAATACTACCTACCTCTCAATATAAATATAAATAAATTATTTAAGTTTATCCTCATTGAAAATATTAGTTAGGTTTACATTATTTTTTATTTCATATAATAAATTATATTTTACAAATGATATGTAATCACAAAAACACATGCCCTTCAACTCATATTTATTTACATTTTCACTATATTAATATATATGTATATATATATATATATATATAATTCATAGTTTTTTATAAATAATTAAGTATAAAATAAAAAAATTAATACATATTAATATATATATATATATATATATTATATAATTCTTTAAAATTAATTTAAAAGATAAAAAGAATTATTTGATTCAATTATTTATTTTATTAACTAAATTAAAAAAATTCTTTTATTTATAAATTTAAAACTTATCCAAATAAAAAATATTAAATAGTGTATTATGATATAAATTTTAGATAAAATTATATTTGTAAAAGAAAATATAATTTAGTTAAAATTTATTTATTTTTAGGTTTCTTAAATATATATATTTTTTTATTGTTTTTAGTCGAGGTTACTTTTAGTGTTTCTAGAATTTTAATTCCTCTTAAGAGCATTATTCGCGGTTTTTTTATATCTGAGGGAAAGTTAGCATCAATAATAAATTAATACGGATTTTTAGCAATATCTGGAATAACACTTGAAAGGACTATACATTAATACGGATTTGTAGCAATCTATGGTCTAAAACTTATGATACCTAAAACCTCTGATACTACTTGTGGTTTGAAAATCCAGTTACTTATATGGAATTGATATAACCACATTTACTTCTTGGGATTTATAAAACCCCATTACTATTGGGGTTATGAAACTCTATGTATTTCGAGCTGTTTAGAATTAGAACCCTTTTTATATCCACAATCAACTTTTAATATTTTTTTCATAGCTTCAAACGGTTTATTTTATTTTTTTAAAATACATAAATCTTGAAACAAATGAAAAATTATAAAAGGCAACAATTTTAAAATTTTGAAATTAATAGTTTATATATAACATTCACAAAATGTGCAAAGAACAAAATTTACAATTTTAATATCAAATAATGTAAATAATAAAGCGTAAAAATTAAAATTAGTAAGTCATTACAATATTATTGTTCTTAATCTTAAAATTAGACATAATGAAAAGTTAACTAATATTTTTCTATTGTGGTTCTCGATGTTGATCATTTATTCTTTATTAGAACACTTATGTGATGCCTATAATGCATAAAAGATAATAATAATAATTAATAAGATTTCAAATAATAATATAAAACATATATTAATTTAATTAAGATTTAAATATTGTCGGTGTAAAAAACATAATTAAATTATGAGTCTCTCAAATAATTTTATAAAAACAAAATTCATCATTATCTTCATTTCATTAACATGTAATGTCAAACCTATTCTAGAACACAAAATTAATAAAAATAATCAAAAATAATAAAAATAACTCTTATTTTCTAACTTTGATGAAGAAGAAAAATGGACATAACTCAAACAATCAAGCTTACATCAAACATATGTTCAAATGTAAATTTTGATAAATAAGTTCCAAAAGTTTATCCTAATTTGTCATCTATATATACATAGTAGAAGAAAAGCATTATCCTAGCAGAAAGTTAGTTCTTTTCCATAGTTTGAGAGCCTAGGTGTTTTCTTATTTTTAACTTCTATATTCTAGTATCCAAATACAGACGACGATGTATATTTTTCCTTATTCTATGTGCAAACTTTTGGGAGAAATACTACCATGATCAAGAACTACCAATACAATACGTACAAAGAAAAAGTAATGATCAAAACTAAAAAATCATTAACCTAGTTTTATAACTTTGCATTTGAAAATGTCCTATTAACCATTTGAGTCAAACATTTTAGTTGGGAAGGACCCAAACTTAAATCCTAACATTTTTACAATATTCTTAATTTTCGAAAGCAGTCGATCTTAGAGTACCACATATGTGGAAAAGTACATCACTGAGACCATTAACTTAATTCATGACTTTTATCACTAAATTTTAATATAAATACAAATTTGCAAGTCATTTTAAATATTAATACCGGTTAACGATGTTAATAATTTTTTGCTCGGAAGGACCTAATTGAGGTATCTTTTCAAAAGTTGGAACTCAATTAACACATTTTTAAAAATGGGTATCAAACGAACACATCTAAATGAAAATATTTACCATGCCACTAAGTAAACCAAAAGGAAAATGAAGATAAACCAGAAGCTGCAATTGGCATAAGGCAAAGGAAATGTTTTTACTGAGATTGAGAGATGAAGTTTGAAGTGAGACACTAGGGTATGCAAAAAAAGAAGAAAGAGGTAAAGTAATTTTTGAACATATGGAAAATGATAAAAGAGGGTTTGTGAAAAAATGTGGAGGGTTGCAGAAGTTTAAGAAAGATAAATTACCGGAGATTTTATAACCTTTTGCTAATAAATCCCGTTAAAATTAAATTCTTTTGTAGTCTCTAAATAAAATCACTTTCTTTTGGGACACTAACTCTATATATTTTCTTAATAAGTTAAAAACTAAAAAGTAGGAAATTTTTTTTTTCTAGAATTGTTTATCCTATTTTCTTGTAATAATTATTTACTGTTTACTTACAAACAAATTAAATTTTAAGAAGATTTGGATAGGAGAAAAAATGTTTTATGTCCGACAATCATGAATCTTGGATAATTGTGATTTAGAAAAGGAGTAAAATCGATTTAGCTGGTGAAAAGTATTTTTGAAAATATTTATCACAATTTTTTGAGAAATCAAAACGTAACGTGTTATTTTAATTAAAATTTTTAATTTATTATCATATCTAATAGATTAATAAAAGTAAAATAATATATTTTTCAAAAGAAATTTTATTTTAACTTAGGAAATTATTTTCCCGTCGTTCCATGGAAATATTAGTGTGAAAAATTTATCTATAAATAATTCCTAAATAACCTTTGTTTATAAGAATATCATATTTTAAAATGAATCAAACATAAGATATTTTTATAACCTCAAATTCAAATGCTAGAAAATGATAAATTATTTTTCCATCGCCACATGAAGATATTTTTGTGAAAAAAAATCCATAAATAATTCCAAAATAATCTTGGTTTATAAGAATATCATATTCTAAAATGAATTAAATAAGAAGCATATTTTTTATAACTTCAAATGTCCATAAGTGAAAATTTTTCTTAATACAAAACAGACGACAAAAGTGAAATTCGGCCGAATCCAATCGAGTTTGTCCGACCGAAATTTGGCCGAGTTGACCTGTCGTAAATTTGGCCGCATCGACCCCAACCTAAATTTTGCCATATTCGGTCGAGTCAGCCTAAACTAAAATTCTTTCAAATTTGGCCAAGTAGCCCCTCGCCAAAATTTGGCTGAGTTCAGCCAAGTCGCCCTTGACAAAAATTCGACTGGCCCAAGTAGGCCAAGTCGGCCTAGAACGAAATTCGAAAAAATTCGATTGTGTCAATCCATGCTAAAATTCGGCTGAGTCAGCCCCAATTGAAAATTGGTCAAGTCGGTTCAACCGTAATTTAGCCGAATCAGTCTGGGTCAAAATTCTGCCAAATTCGTTCATATCGATCCTACGACACAAGTTTTAGAAAAATCAATTTAAATTTCATTTAAAAAAAAATGGATTATGGATTTTGAACTTAATTCAAATATTTAGATTTTAATTTAAATCTTCATTAGAGATGGCAAATAAACTCGTGCCTGTGGGTATCACCCAAACCCGTCCCCGTTTTGACGGGGAATCCCCGCTTTGACTGGGTATGGGTATGGGTATGGGTAATACCCGAAATTTTCAACTGGGGATGGGGATGGGGATGGGGATATATATATACCCGCCCAAATACCCGTCCCCGCTTAAATTACTAAACTATTTATAATTTATTAAATAATCTAAAAAATATATATAAATAAATAATATATTTACACATAAAATATAATATAATATAATATAATATAATATAATATAATATAGTATATATACATATAAAATTATTTAATGACATCACAGAAATCATTTCTGGCTCCAAATACCCAACTGCCAACATCTTTTTCCCAAAGATTTGTGAGATCAAGATTGCAATAAATGATTGGGTTAAATCTCCTGAGATAAC
>Ga0214544_1000268_pt1 | contig 86864 bp, 50 predicted proteins | sample CNSS3metaG_FD_160074 | JGI IMG/M metagenome (GOLD analysis project Ga0214544, IMG submission 160074) | Root nodule microbial communities from cowpea collected in UCLA plant growth center, Los Angeles, California, USA - CNSS3 | ecosystem: Host-associated > Plants > Roots > Nodule | place: USA...
TGTGTAAATATATTATTTATTTATATATATTTTTTAGATTATTTAATAAATTATAAATAGTTTAGTAATTTAAGCGGGGACGGGTATTTGGGCGGGTATATATATATATATATATCTCCATCCCCATCCCCAGTTGAAAATTTCGGGTATTACCCATACCCATACCCATACCCATACCCAGTCAAAGCGGGGATTCCCCGTCAAAACGGGGACGGGTTCGGGTGATACCCACGAACACGGGTTTATTTGCCATCTCTAGTTAAAATATGAAAATCTCATTTTCCAAAATGTTTTCAAATAAAACAGTAAAAGTTATTTAATATTGACCATCACACTTATGAATAAACAAAATAATGAGACAAGATACAATTATGTCAGTCAATTAACAAAAAATTAAATAACATAAACTTAATTAAAAAATATGGTATTTTAAGTACATAATAAATAAAAATTAATAAAACCTTAATTAAAAATATTAAACAAATTGACAATAGTAAGATGTTAACTTTTTTATGTGATTCTTGATAATCATACTTGAAAACTCATGTGATAATATTCTTTAAAGTTCAAGTATATAAGATAGAATAAAGATAAAATGTATTCAGAACTCCCTTAAACAATGAAAAGAAAATACTTTTATTTCTTAGTTTCACATTGTTGTCATTCAGGCAATTTATCAACAAATTGAATTGTTACGTTGAAAATCAATTCTCCTTTTTCAAGATATTGAAATCCTATCAAGCTGGAAATAAATAGTTATACATATATATATATATATATATATATATATATATATATATAATTTTGTTTTTTCAATTCATTTTTTCCATTTCTTTCTTTTCTGAACTAAATAGACCATTGACGATAAGTTGATAAGACCGTACTTTATTAATGATTAATTGAAAAGCAGAGAAAGCGAAGCACTACGAAGAAAACCGATCAAGGAGACGGCGCCACGTGTAGGCGCGAACGCGTCATTGTATTTGCGACGTACGCGGCATGGTATTGGGAGAAGTAACAGAAAGTCGTGTCAACGCGACATCATCAACTTTCACAAAACAACACAACACAACACAACACATCTCACTCCTTCTTTTTCTTTCTCTTCCCTCAAAATCCCTTCTTCCTTCGCTGCCTCTTCACCTCTTCGCCTCTTCAATTCTCTGTCTTCTTCTTACCCTCCCTCATTCTTCATTGCGTCAACACAAAAAAAAAATATACATAAAAAACACCACACCCTGTTCTACGTGGCCACTCTCACTTTCCTTTTAAATCTTTATTTAAGCCCTTCACTATGACCGGCAAAGAAATCCTTCATAAGATGAAGGTACCCTTTTGTTTTCTTCACCTTTCATGTTATCCCAATTCGCTCTTTTCGTTGCTCTACTTTTATTTTATTGTATTTTATTTTTCATTTTGCTATTTTCTCTTTGGCTTTGTTTCGTTACAATGACTAACAATTTGGTTTCTGTTCATTTGTCGGTGTTGATCTTTGTCTATCAGTTCAGTGGATCGCTTTTGATAAACCCTCTAATTATATTCCATGCCTTTCGTGGCAGAGAATGTAGTTTTACTGTGCCTCTTTTCTTCATTAACTCCAACAGTGCCTTGTTTTTTTTTTGGAGATTTATCTGATGCAGAGATAATACAGATTTAAACTCACTAATATATATGATATCAGAGTCTAACCTTGATCATTTTCTTACTAATTTTCTATCCCTTAACAAATATAAGTCCTAAAGTCCTAATTTTTTAGAGTTGAATTATATGGATGAGCTATCTTACACTACACCTTAGATTTTAAGGTTAAGACCATCTTAAAGGGAAAATGACTATTACTGGGTCATTGTTGATTGGTGATATAACCTGTGTAATGGGTGTTTGTTCTTATGAACTTGAAGTATCCTTTAGCAAAGAGTCAAATACTAAGATTCTTTCTGGGTACAAAGTTAGAAGAACTTCTGAGAGTTTTTCTATCAGAAAAAGCTTTATATTTTCAACAAAGAAGCTCCTGCAAACTCTACAATACCTCTTGGTGGCTCCATTTATAATCTTTGTAATTGCACTGCAGGTTTATGTGGCATAACAAATCCAAAGTTTTAGAGTATTGGTCAATTTTGCTGCAACATCTTTTGTGATATTGTGTGTGAATGATCATATTTTAGGTGTTGAGTTGGTTGGTTAATGGTGATGGTTGGGAGGTTGCTTGTCACAGAGGTTACAAAATTTCATCAACTTTTATGTGGTGATCTGTAACTTGAGAATGAAATGAGTGTTGGAGGGTGAATCACGGGTCCAATACCCCAGTTGCTGAACATTGTGTTTCTGAACAGGAACACACGAGGAAAGGGAAAAGTCAGTTGTAGCCCTTATGATGGGACGGTTGCCCTTAGAATCATCTGTGCCAGTTGTTAAATCCAGCTAGCTGCAATATCAATCAAGCAGATTTATGCTATGCTATGTGTTTAAAAGCAAGATGGTCTTTGATGAGTTAAGAAATGCAATGCATTATTATATGGTTTTTGGTGATGAATAAGAAGAAAAAAAGGCTTAGGTAAATGAAGGTTGTGTATGAGAAGTAAAGTCAGAAAAGTTAAAATGACAATATGATCAATGACTTGTTGTGCTTTACAAGTCTAGATATTGTTTGCAAAAAGAATATTTTGTAGTGTACACAGTTAGTTATTTGAGAAGATAAAAGAATGTGTTTTAGACACATAATCCTGAATTTACTTTTGAAAAAGCTTTGGTAAATGATGCCCTCAGCTATTAATTTCAAGAAATACAACTTGGCTAGATAAAATGCTTATGTTTGTCTTTCTTGGAGTAAGATGAGTTCAAAAGTTTTGACTTAGATGTTTCTCCTGGACCTGAGATTCTGATTTGATGAATAACTCAGTTTTGAGTTTTTCAGTTGTGAATGTGTTGTAACCTGATTGTGTTACTTACAGGAAAAAGTTCTGGGGCCATCTGATACTGATTCAGGTAAAGGAAAGAGCAAGATGAAGAAGCACATAACTCATGGCTTTCACTTGGTAAAGGGAAGATCTGGTCATGCCATGGAAGACTATGTTGTTGCTCAGTTTAAGCAAGTTGATAACAATGAATTGGGCTTATTTGCTATATTCGATGGCCACTCAGGTCAAAGTGTGCCTGATTACTTGAAAAGTCATTTGTTTGATATCATCTTGAAAGAGGTAATTTGGATTCATAATCTTTAGTTTTTGTTACTTAATCATTGAGCTTCTTGGTTTGAAACATAATCTGTTGAAGATTATCATGTACTATGTAATAATTACTTTAAATTTCTAGTTAGTTATCAACATGAAAAATGTTACAAAGGATGTTTTGCATTGACTTTATAAGAATGTTTGTTACAAAGGATGTTTTATATTGACTTGCATAAAGTACAGGGACAAAATCAAACTCTTGAAATAGAATGCATGTCTATAACTCTGGTTTTCCTGATTTGTTGATGTAGCCTAACTTCTGGACAGAACCTGCTGATGCTGTGAAGAAAGCATATGGTATAACTGATTCTACTATTTTAGACAAATCAGGTGAACTGGGTAGAGGGGGTTCAACTGCAGTTACTGCAATATTGATCAACTGCCAGAAGTTAGTAGTGGCCAATATTGGGGATTCCAGGGCTGTCTTGTGCAAGAATGGCCAGGCCAAACAACTATCAGTGGATCATGAACCAAGTGTAGAAAGTGAGGATATAAAAAACAGAGGTGGTTTTGTGTCAAACTTCCCAGGTACCAATCACATTTTAAATGTTCTATAGTTTTTTAGTTTTTAGTTTTTCTTGTTAGCATGTGGTTCTTAATGATTTTTCTTATTAAGGTTTGATGTTCAGATTCTAAAAATATAAAATTGTTGGCTTTTAGTTTCTAACAAAAGTCTTCTTTATGCTTTTCTTTCATTTATAAAGATGTGGTTATCTTCTTCAAGAACATGTCATGTGTCTTATTAGTTTCTTTTTAAGTGAGTATCACTTAAGAAACTTTTGTTAATAAAGATTTCCATAAATAGGGAATCCAAAGAAAGCAATTTTTTGTTTGACAGAATAAAACTGAACATTCCTATATTTGCATGCGATAAAAACATCTTACTTTTATATTATTACATTCCTATCTTTATCATGACATATTTTGTAAATACACATTTCAAAAGAAAAAGTAATAGTATGTTAAAGAGTCTTTGAAATTCAAGAATGAGTAGTCCATAGATAAAGACATACAAACAAAGTCTAAGGTTTATGGTATCATGATGGTTGACTCATGTCATTCTTTCCCATCAATCTTCCTAGAAAAATCCCAGCATTCATTTCAAGAATTCAGTGCAATGGAAATAAGAAAGTTAAGGAACATATAATAAAATGTAATAAAAAACAGACACAGTCTTAGGTTTTTGGATTAAATGTAATATAAATGATAACAAAAAAAGAACAACAAAAGATCAGATCTTTGGATTAAATGTAGTGTCTTGATCCCTTTTATGATCGATTAATGTTTCATTTTTCGTGGTCTATCTTCGTAGAAAAATCCCAACATTCATTTGCTAAATTCAGTGCTAAGGATACTGTTTTTCTGATTCAATGTTTTGTGATTGAATAAGGGGACGTCCCACGAGTTGATGGTCAGTTGGCAGTGTCAAGGGCATTCGGAGACAAAAGCCTGAAGGTGCACTTGAGCTCAGAACCACATGTGATGGTGGAGAAGATAGGCGATGATGCAGAGTTTGTTATCTTAGCCAGTGATGGGTTATGGAAGGTAATATTCAATAAACAAAACAAGACAACATTCACAACAACTAATCAATGAATGTGTCTTTTTGTTTTTCTACACTCCAAGATACATGCATTTTTCTGCACTCATCATCATGTTCATTGAAATTATTGTAGGTGATGACAAATCAAGAAGCAGTTGATGCAATCAGAGATGTTAAGGATGCTCGCTCTGCAGCAAAGATCCTTACTGAAGAAGCACGTAACAGGAAAAGCTCAGATGATATCTCGTGTTGTTGTGAAACTTCAGTGATCAAATATAACTCAAATAGTTGTATATTTGGATAAATGATGATATACCCTTGTGGTGTCATTGCATGTTATAGCATTCTGTGTGCAATATTTTCTGTTCATGTTTGATGAAACAATGTGAAAAGGATGTAGATTTGGATTGTGTAACCAAAATAATTTGTATGAATGCAATCAAGTTTGTGCAAAAATCTCTCCTTTTGGAAATTTCATTTCTAGCCATTTTGTTGGTTCATCCATTTGGGCCTATTAAACATGCATGCATACACTAAGATTAAATTTAGCTTAAAAATTAAATTTAGGGAATTGAGAGTATCCAGAGTTTGTATGAAATAATTTAGGATCGCATACATTAATTTTAATTTATGATTTTTTAAATTAAAGAAAATTGAAAAAGTTTTTTCTTAATAAGATCTATTTTTTAACTTTTTAATTTATATATAAGTTCAATTTTATCTTATAAAAAATGTATTATTTTTTAATGTATGTATACATCTAATTTTTATATAAAGTTATCCAATTTAACTCTTAAATTATTGATATTATCTATCATACATATTACTTTTTTTAAGCAAATATATTATTTCTCCGCAGGAATTCATATGTATTTCCAATATGATATATGGGTTAAAATGAAGTTGAGATAAAGTATTGATTTTTTTTATTATTTGCATGAACTTTTATAAATTTAATTTACTTTATGTTGTCGTACATTTTTCTTTTCATAGTTTAATATTTGAGATTAACGACGATTTAGATATATAACAAGATAAAATTGAATTGTGAAAGAGGTTTAGATTTAAATATACAATTTTTTTTCTGATATTTTAAAAAAGTTTTAAAGATAAAATTTTGAAGGAATTTTAGATTCTAAAATTAAGGACAATAACGATAATGAAATTTAACATAACGATATTCTTTTCTTTTTATCTCAATAGACATTAATTCATTTCTCAACAAAATAGAAAAATGGATCTAAAAATAAATTCTCTTTTCCTATAGCTCCTCAACTGATGTGAGAATAGAGAATACATCTTTCTTTCCTAATCTTGTAAATACACTTTTTAAGAGAATAAAACCATGAAAAAATTTCAATCTCAAAAGCATACCTCGAATACAAGTGTATTGTATCACTACATTATAGTTTTTTTCTTGGCAACATTATACATTTTGTTGTACCTGTGAAACCTTTTCTGAACAAACCGGACATGACTGTTGCCAACATCCCTCGACCTAAAAGGATAGAGGGTAGGCAAAGCCAAAACACTTGATCACGACACAACAGAAAACTCAAATTACAATTTTGTCCCGTAATGAACCAACCCCATCTTACATAATCTCTCAAAACTAAACGTTTCTTCGCCGCTTAACCCAACACATTAGTCTTTCTTATCACGATTAACATTTTCAAAACTTTAATTTGCTCACATAACGTCTTGTAAAGACCCAATCATCGTATATATCTATTTTCTTTCAGTGTTTGGTCCCCTTTTCAGTTACTAATTCACTTTGTGACTTCCTCAAGGTTAAAGTTTGATATGAGAAAATGGAAATAAAATGACACCCAAAATAGTTTTTTTTTTTTTTAAAATATAAAATGTATCTTCCTGAAATTTCAAACAAAATGTAGAACTTAAATGGTTTGTTTATGAAAAGAGATAATCGAAATACAAAGATGCAATAGTGTTTTATTTTAATCCAATGGAAGATAAGAGATAAGATCTCACCATGCAATGGTGCTTCAATAGGATAACAATGGTAGGGAAAAACAGAAACTAAAGGCAGTATCTAAATAAGAGAACATAGAGCTAAGGAAAATGGCTCGCATTGCATACATAGCAGACAAGCTTTGGATGTTAGAAGTTTGGTTTGGTTTGGTTCTTGTTGATGTGAACAAACAAAGTGGTCCTTTTTATTATATGACTTGGCTTGTAAGAAACCAAAGGGTGACAGAAGAGAGAGAGCTTGGTGAACACTTTTGCTTCATCTGATGTTGAAAGACTTGTAGCCAGAAGAACTCCCTGGAAGGTTCATCTGAATTCTGCACTGTGTTGTTTCCTTAGGGTGGTGATGCCCTTTGCTCCCCTCACCGGCAGCTTCAGGGTTGCTTTTCCGGCGCCGTTCGTTGTGTCCGGCCAACCGCCTCCGGCAGCTTCTCTTAGACTCATCAAACTCCGCCAGATCATGGAACCTGCACAAACTCATCACAGGAACAAAAGCTTCAACTTTTAACTGTTTCACTTAAAAGAATGATGTTCAAATTCAATCACTTAAAAGAGTGTTTCTTTGCATACAGATTGTTTAGGAGCATCTCATTGATCAAGGATTTCAAAAGGGTCCCTTAAAGGTTTTAAATTGCAGTTAGTGAACAACAGTTAAACAAAAGCTTAGAAACTAAATTTATGCAGTTGAAAATTTGCATTGGTGTCTGTTGCAAATGGTAATGATTATTCCTTTGGTATAGCTTCAAAAGTAAGCATGCATGGTAAAAGGCTATAGACAGTAGAAGAAAATGGTGAAGATGAAAGAGTGTTAATTGAAGAAAGAAATAACCTGCTACATTGCTGGCAAAACCTCTGTCTCAGCCCTGCAACCACCACAACAGGTGCTTTGGAGTGAAACTCACAGACCTTGTGGCGGCGATGGTACCTTTTTGCATCAGTCAAATCAGCACCACACCTCTCTGCCTGACATGAAGGTGGAGAAACACCACCACCACCACCAGCGGCAGCACCACCACTTGAGCCTCTTCTGCCACCACCACTATTGCTGCTACCAAACCCTCTCTTTTTCTCTTCTTCAGTGAAACTAGCTCCACTTTCATCCTCCTCCTCCACCTCATTCTCCACTTCCTCTTCCACATTCTTCCTCACCCTCTCAACCAGTGATCTCTTCCTCTCCACAGTCCTAGCCTCCATTGTGTGCAAAAGGGTGGTGAAGGATGTGAGAAAGAACTTTTTTTGGAGCAATGAAGTGAAAGAGGGAGTTTATAGGAAGCAGAAAGGAAGAAAAGAAGGGTGTGGACCACAGGCTCCATATTTTGTTAATTGTGTGCTTGTGTAAGCATAAAGGTAGAGGAATAGTGCACAGAGAAGGGAGTTGGAAATGTTTTTGTCTTTAATGATAACCTAATAGAGGAAAAGGTTAAATCTCAGTTCTTGCAGTGAAGTGAGAGAACTCCCAAGTTGCTATTCATTTTTCTTTTTTTTTAATGAATGTTGTGTTGAAAGTGATAGTGCTCATCGCGCGTCAATCACAAACGCATAACCATTGGTACTCAAGGAATTACAAATCGGAACAACAGGATTTTGCTTTTGTTTTCTTTCTTCTTATTACTTCTTCTTCTTCTTCTTATTTCTGATCTCTGATACCATGCTCATCAAGGACCCATATCACATGCCTACCCAATCCTTTCCTTAATAATAAAAAAAAAGAATTTAATTAAAATACATGCATAGATTAAAAAACTTCTGTTCTATAGAGCTGGACTTAACTTTAAAAACATATCTATTTTGATTGTCGATGATAAATTTTCATTGAAGAATCTAGTTAGTTTCTTTTAGGATGTCTCTTCTCTTTTGTGTGCCTTTTCCTTTGCAATATTGAAATCCAGAAAACCTTTTAAAAATGAATCCACCATTAATCATTTAACTAACATGTTAACATCTCCTCACTACTTCAAAAGATATATTTGAAATAAATGTATTAGAAGGTAAATTTAAGTTTAACTCATTCGCAAAATCGAATCGAATAGTAAAATGAGAATGGTTTTCATGTAGCGTGAATTATTAGGAATCTAACTATGAATTTAAGTTTTAAATTTGATAGAATTAAGAAAATTGAACATGTTCTGAAATATGATCAATAAATTTAAGGTTTAGTTAAAAATGATATCAAATTTCTTATATAAGGTGAACTCATATCTCATTAATATTGTGTTTCTTCAATAATTTCTCTGAAAAATTTATCATGAATTGATCTTATTTTCAATAAATTGTTGTTAGAAGTCTTATATCGATAAGGCAATTTCATAGTATATAAGTGGTATGCAAATTTTATCTTACAAACTGATTTTGTAGAGTTTTATGAGATTGAATTAGATTTAAAGTTGAGTTTTAACCATTGTTTCTTTACCTACTAAATACATATCTATATGTTAATAATGTATTATAATTTCCAAAAGGAGGGTTGATATTGAAAGGTTCAATGAGAATAAGAAGTTTTTGTGGAGGAATCCCTTGTATTTGTTTCATAACTAATCTAAAGAAGACAAAGAGGAGCTCTTATTTATCACTGCCAGCAAAACAATTATACGCACAGAGAGGTGCAGACGAAACATAACTACATAAGCAAAAGATGTTGAGTAGAATTAGGTAGTTGTTGTCTGTGTCTGTGTTGTAGTTAGCTTTATAGATTGTTGCAGTAAGATTGAGCATTGATTTAAATGCATAGTGTGAGAACTACTGGTCCATTGCATTTTATATATGTTATCCCCATGGTGTAAAGTAGTGACTGCACTAGCCAAGGCTAGACCCTAGATAGCAGAGACATAATTTTTTTTTAATTTTCATATGGAAGAGGAAAATTCACCATTCCAACAGACACGAGCAGTGGCAAACTGTTCCCTTGTCCTTTGTGATGTTTTGTTGAATTTTGTGTGAGTAATCGATGATGTTTATTGTGGGATTAAGCAGTGAAAGTGTTTAACATGATGAAAGCAATTATTGTGGTAGAATCTTTGTGGTATAAATGATAACAAGTTGTAATAGTACTGTTATGGCCACAACATGTGGTGCTGACATGACCTAGCACGCTAGTACCATGGTTTCACAAGATGCCATCGTACTCAGTACTTGATGCCAGTTTTCACCATGGACGGTATCTAGATATAGTGGACAAAAACAAACGGTTCAACCTTATCTACGTTCAATCATTGAGGATTTCGCCTCTCATGTCACCCAACTTTAATTCACTCCATGCTTAATCTACATAAGCACACGCTGATAAAACAAACTCAAAATCCCATTTTAAAATTTGGTTTTAAATGATCCATTAATGTTTAAAATTCATTTTTTAAGTATATATGCGGAGTCATTTGAAAATCTATTTGTTGTTTATTAGATCTATCGTATTATCGCTATTAAATTGTAATAAAACCTCTATTTAGTCTTATATTTAGAATTTATAAAATTAAAAATTTCATATCAATTAAAAATAAAACAAATTTACATTATATAATTGACTGTAAACTTATATTAACTAAATTTATTATTTATTAGACCTATTAAATTATTTGTTATTAAATTTTGATGAAATCTTTCATATTTACAAATTTATATTATATAATTAGCTACAGACCTCACTTTTATAGCTAATTTTAAATGAATGGTTGAAATTTACATAAAATTCTTAAGAAAAGGTTTAGAATTTGAAGACTAATATCCACATTTTGTTTGTGAAAAATACAAGTCACAAAAATGTGTCGACTTTAAATGGTAATTATAGATTTAAGATTGTGTTGATCTTATCCAAAACTTTTATATATATAATTCACGTTATAATGTGAGAAAAAATGGAAAGAAGGTTGGACAAATTGGTGAAAAGGATCCATATTTCGTAAGGATGCGATTTTAACTCTTATAGTCGACTTGGTAGATAATGTGTAAACATATCTTCCAACTTTGGTATTTTAATATCTCTTTTGTTTCTATGAATTTCCAAATCGAATTCGTTTAAATGCACAAGTATTACTAGAATAAGTAATCGATGTAAGATATAGAATGTGAGAATTGAGATATTAATAAAAGTGACAACATAAACATAAATTTTAATAAAATTAGATTTTAAATAACTCTTATACCATATTAGAAAATGATTTTAAATCTAATTTATCTTACAAAATTGACTCAATAAAATAAAATTTATTATAATTTATGTATACTTTAAATTAAAATGATATTTAGTGACCTGAATCTCAAACCCCTACAAATAATGATAATAATTATAGTATTATTTTATTTTTATTGTTTGGAATAGCATATGTTACTAAGATTTGTACGAAATAAAGAACAAAAGAAGGTGTCTACTTTGTACTGGTTAAAAAAGAAAAGGACTTAACAGAAATCATACAACACTAATGGATTACAATTTTCATCACTTTTGTACAAAAGATATCCGTACAATTAGACAATTTTCGAATTTTTCACTTTGTATCATTGATTCTCTTTTTAATTTTCCGCACTAAGATAGTACACACATTATTTATACTAATATACACACAGGTGCTATTGTGTATATACATTTTTTAAATATAAATGATAATATCTTATTAGGTGATAATAGTGTAATGTCATTAAGTTAATATGTAAAATAAATTAATATTTATTAAAAGTGAAGTGAAATGTTAAAAATAAAGTGAAATGAATAGAAAAAATAATTGTTGATGAATAAAAAAAGAGAAAAAAAGATAAACAGTTTTATAGAAAATAGGTAAAAATAACCATTAATTTTAAAAACTTTAATAAATAATTATATTTTAAAGTGTATAATTGGTATTATGAAATGTGGACACAAAAGAGGAAATTCTCTTTATATATTGTTATAGATGATGACAAATTTTTTAAGGTGGAAGTTCAAGATCGGAGTATCGGGAGACCGAATTATGAGTTTTAGACACTAATTTCAGTTACAGAAAAATAGGTTGAAATGATGAAATAAATAATAGAATAAAGTAGTTTAAATTAAATAAATATTAACTTTGGTTTGGTAAGTAAATGTAAAATATAATTGTTATTATAAATGTTTTATTATTTATGTGTACTCTGATAATTATTTTTTAAATGAGAAAAAATTATTAAAGATAAAATGGTGATAATAAATTTGAAATAAGTATTAAAAAATATTTTATGTCAGTGATAAAAGTAAAAAATGTTTCATGAAAGTCTTATATTATATGATATTATACGAGGAAGTTCTACCACGTGGAAACATTCTCTAATTGAACTTTAGCTTTAACTGATCATGACTAGAAAATTACTGGTTTTGCTTGGTAGATCGAGAATGTTCGACTTATCAATTTATCTAGTAAATTATTAGGGGTCTATATAGTGCATGCTCAATTAATAGTATTTTGGATAATATAGTGGAAAAATGAAATTTTAAAATTGTAAACATCAGAAAATTAAAATTGTCATAAAATAGTTAATTAATATTTTTTTATATATTTACTGAAGTATAATAATCAAACATGATTTAAATTTCAATTATGCACCGAAGAACGATTTATATTTAAATTAAACATGATTCTTCAATGTTATTAAAGTAAATATGAATGCTTTTGTTCATGCAATTTGAAGAGGCAATGTGATTGTTTGTGTAGTCCTTATGTGTCTATTCCAATGTAATAAGTATCGTACAATTCATGATACGAATTGTACGATACGAAATGATTCAGGTCCTCGGTGATACGAATTGTGAGTTGTATCGTTTTTATTCCCATATCGTACGATACGAGTCTGAATCGTGCGAATCATGATTCAATTCATGATACAAATTTACCCCAATTTGAAATCCTAGTTTTTCCCTCTACAGATTTACCCCCAAATTGTAACCCTAATTTTTCCCCCTTTATTTTTCGTACATTGAAACTTATTAACGTTACTTATTAACATTAGTGTGCTCGAAAACACGTTCTCCTCCTTGCCTCTCGTGATCACGTCATCTCTGTTTGTTGCGGTGGTCGCACAATGGTGCAGTGTTGGTTGTGCGGTGTTGCGGTGGTGGTTGCGTGTCATCTCGTGCATGCCTCTGTTTGTTTGTTCAGTGGGTTTGAGCTTCTGCATTTGTATTACAGTGGTCACATGGTGGTAAATCTTAGAGATGGTGAGGATGAACTATGAATGATTAGAATATAATTTTTGTTTAGGTTGTTTAGGATACAAGGAGCAAACACTTATTTTTTGGATGGCTATAATGCATAATTTGTTTAGTAGCATATAACTATAGTTGAAGGAATCTTATGCAGCAACCACATTGTGTTTTGAAGGTCATGTTGCTGAAATTGTGAAACTCTATGGTAGATACACATAGATACAACCACTCTATTTGATTATGAGATTGTTTTGTTATTAATTTTTTATTTACATATTTATATATCTTATATATTTAAGTATAAACTGCATTCTTTTAATGTGTATAAAATGTTTATAAATCGTACGATTCACGATACGATTCACGATTCAAAATTTAAGCTCTCTGATACACGATATGATTCACGATTCAACTACCATGGTCTATTCAGTTTGTGCAACTAAAAGTAGCAAATGATAGTTATCAAATACAACATGTACACTTTATTGGGTAAGAAGAAAGTCTCAATTAAAGGGAAGAAATCGGAAAGCATTCATTCTTTGGTGAAATGAAATCTTTAAGGGGTAGTGCAACAAAGCTTAAAGTGCAAACCCCATTGGGTTATAACCTGCTTGTTAATGATGCTTAAGGGGAAGAAAGAATAATGTTTAAAGAATGTAATCCAAGGGAGAGCTTAACTAAGAAGAGAAAAAAACTTAATGTGGGTGAATATCAGAAAAATGAAGAAAGAAGAGAAGTTTAAGCTAAGAGGAAGCTTTATTGAAGAGAGAAAGGTTGTTAGATCTAAGTTTAATAAACCATTTTTTATTTAATTTTATTGTGTGCTTAAACAACCATGTATAACACATTTTTTAAGTATATCAGATTATGTTAGACACAAAATATCCAATTTAACCCAACAGATGCAAGTTGTGTGACTTAACAATGGTGAATATGTGACTTAACAATGCATAAAGAAACTACACACATTTAATGTTGAATGAGGAACCTTTAATACGTCTATGTGCTTGAACGTGGTCAGGTGTAAGACAAAAAAGATGAAAGGTGTATAATCACAAATGTCTCTAAAAGGAATTGTAATGACTATTTTCTTCTCACCATCTATATAAAATATTTTTATCAAGAAGAATGGTTAACAATGATGCCTACAAAAAAGCTCTTAATGCTCTCATGTTTTCAAACAATCCCTTAGGTTCCAGTTTGTAAAAAGAGCATTGTTTGTGTTCATAGCAATCTAGAACAATGAATTTAATCTAGTATTCATCTTGGGATGTTACCTCATTTAGTGAGTGAAACTCATGATCATTTAGATCGCAAACTTTGTTTATCAAAGTATTTTAGCTAAGAGTGGTTTGGTCGAAAAAAAATACTCATACTTACCCAAAAATGCTTTTATCCAAAGAAAACTTGTGATTTTAGCATGGTGTGGTTGTGTCCAGAGAATACTTTTCATTTTCATTTATCTAGAAGTAATACTTGTTTTGTACCTTGTAGATTAGCTCGATTTAGTGAAAACTTAAAAGTACTCAGACGAAACAATATAAAATAAGTTATGAAAATCTCTTTAATCTCTTATCCTTTTACATATCACTTTATTTATTTGAAACTAATTGAAGAGGAAGAGCTTTATGAACACAAGTTTTAGAAAGAGATTTTGACATATGTATGTTTGATTGAAATTATGGTTGATGAGTTTTGTCAAACATATCTCTTACGTGAAACAATTTGACAATGCATCTTCATATCTTAAACTTCGTCTATTTAAGTTTATTTAATGTTGTTCTAAAAAAATTCACAAAAATATTCAATACACAATTCAACTCTTTCTTCTTTTGTATTTGGCTAGTTTTCACAAAATTATTTACACAAAGAGGGAGGGAAGTGACCACATTATTTAATGTTGGTATATTTTGAAGATGCACTAAATGCACTAGAAGATGGCCATTCAAAATTAAAAACTAATAACATGCTTGAATTTATTAAAAGCAACACAAGATTTTTGGTGTTAGAGAAGATCTACCCAAGAGATGTTTGACCAAATGAAAAATTTGTCACCAGGCTAAACGAAAGATGGTGTGATTATGAAAAGTTCTATAAATTTACATGTCTTTTTCTCATGTCCTTAATGCATGCAACCAACCATTTTGACATGTACATCAATCTTATGTACTTTGGTTGGGTGAAATAAATAAAGTTTATGACAATTTATTTTGGTAACTTAGACTAAAAAATTATTAACCAATGAAGATCCACAAGTATGTTCCACTCCTACAAGAAAAAGAAGTTTCAAAAGTAGTCTAAAATCTGCTAGAATTAGGACTAAAATGGAAATTGTAACATCATGGCTAGGATGATACTAAAAAAATATTATCTCTCAATCATAACGAAAATATAAGAAATTTAAAACTATGATACTACTGATTAACATAAACAGAAAACATCTTTATTCACCAAGTACTAAAAAAATACATTTCTCGTTGTTCCAAAATATAAAATTGTTAAAATAATAATGAAAAAAAATTCTCTCTTTGCTTTTTGTTAGTGATGTTTCTCTTAATCTCGCATTCTCTCTCATGTTTTCTTTCTTTTGTAAGAAAAAAATTAAACACAAATTTATTCATTATTTTTATTCTCATTTTTTACATGTTTTGATTAATCACTTAATTTCTCTTATTTTAACTTTTTATGTTTCCATCACTACTAAGAAGATCGTTTTTTGCAATAAAAATATCAAAATAAGATTGTGAAATAAAATGGAATATAAAATTTCATGTAAACAATATGCACTATTGTAGAATGGGTTTTTCACGACAGTTAAAATAACCCTCCCTCCAATGGTGGACTTCAAACCATCGTAGATGTCGACCTCGTTAAATTTTTGATAAAAATGATGGCAATTAAAATAATCGCTGTTAAAAGTCTCAAATGTCGATGGTTGTTCTTGAACCATCATTAACAGTCATCCAAAAAAAGAAAAAAATAATAATATATTGCATATCACGACGGGATTAACAAAGACAAACCTACTAGAGTAGATATAAAAGCATTTCCCTCTGAGAGTAAAAAGGCATATAAGTTTTTCTTTGGTTCACGATTTGCTTGCTTGTGAAGCTCGTAGAGATATATCAGAAACAAGTAAGAAAATCCATGAATAAATGTAAAGTACCAACCATAGGTGAGGATAAGACTCTCGGCATGGGTTTTATAGTGTGATGTAGAGAGCTTCGCGGAGTGGGTTTTACCGCACAATACGATAAAAACTTGCAATGTTCGATGAGTTCAATTGTGTTTTGCGAGTGGCACAGGCACGCGAAGGTTCACCACGGACAGTAAAGGTGTTGTGAATGTGCAAGGGGAAGAGAAAATGAAAGTGCAGGGGAAAAAGGAAACACTCAAATGAAAGTCACGCAGGAAAAAGAAACGTGTCTTTGTTTTATGAAACTACTACACATTCGACAACGATTTTCTATATAACCATCATCGTTTCTCCATCCCGAAATAGTTTTAATGACGAATCTTTATATAATTGTTGTCTCTTCTACTTTTAACAACAATTATTTAGAAAACTGTTGCTAAAAAGTTTGCAAAAAATTGCAATTTTGTCACCACACATATTTTTTCACTATGATGGCTTGTTAAACATTGTTAATCGATGTTATGGAAAATCCTTCTTACACTAGTGATGATTATATACATTTAAAAAGAAGTAATTAAAAATTTTAATTTTAATTTAGTTACTGATAAATTCAATAATTTGAAAGAGTAAAAAACCATCATTTAGATATGTTTTATTTTATATTATAGTTATAATTATACTAAATTATGTGTTTTTTTATTTTAATGATAATTAGTTAATTAATAAATTTTGAATATATTATTTTGATTCTTACAAAATTATTAGTGTATGATAATAAATAAAGAATATAAATGGTTAACATTTAATTTTTATTCAAATAAACAAAAACAACAAGAAATTAAATTAAAATAATTTTTTAAGTAAACAATATCTCGCATATGGACGTAGCAAACCAACTATCATTGCAAGAAAATGTTCAAAAACCTCTTGTTTACGAACAATTTAGACAAGCAATGTTTGAATTTGATTTTTGATATCTACATGATCATTATCCATCTTTAAGCGTGTGTTTGTTAGAAGTAATGTATTGTTTATACAGAATTGAAAGCGTGGATTTATAACAATTGTTGTGTTCTTTTACTCTGAATTGAAAGCGAGAAAATGCGAGATTCGTGCTTTAATCCATCACGCCGGTTATGAAGAGATTTGTAAGCGACTTTTGTTATTTGACAAAATTACCCTTCTTAGTCACATGGAGAACATTTTTTCATCTAGTGTTATTGCTTTTTTTCAACTGTAATATTTGTTTTGAGATATTTCTGGGCTACAATTTAACTGTGACCAAATTAATAAATATTTATAATATTTTTATTTATGATAATAATATATGAAAAATTAATTATAACTTATCTAAATATCATTTTATTATACTTTTTTAACACCAAAGACAATTAAGTCATTCTACATTTTTATCTATTAAATTTAATTTTTTTTAGCCACATCAGTCCAATCCTTTACAAATTTTTACAAAAATTATTCTTAAATCTACTCTACTATTACCCCCAAATCCATAAAAAAGAAGAACGTAAATATCACCTTCTAATCAATCCAAATCAATCTTCTTCCTCTCTCTCAAATTATCACCCACATAAGAACACACCCTAAAACTTGTTCTCCATGTTTAGTAAAGTTGGAGATGAGGCAAAATTCATACCATTTAATTTTGTAATGAATCGCTTAAAAGAAAGGATAGACAAATTCAATAATATTATGATCATCATTATTGAAGACTAATTTTAATTATTACCACAGAATATAAAGAAATTAACTTTATTATTTAATCAATTTCTTATTAACTTGTGGAAGTATGAACTCAATTTTATTATATAATAAATTTTGAAATATGATTTTGTTTTTTACATTTAATTACTTACTTACTTACTTATTTCTAAATTTTCTCATTTTCTGTTTTCTTAGTATAAATAAATCAATATTAATCTTAAATAACTAATTCAACACATAACTAAATATTAATTTTTAAAATAATTATCACATACATTTATATTTTATTTATTATATATTTTAACGTTTTAGAAAGAAAAAAAGCCAAAATTTTAGATTACAATTTGGTTTCCATAAAATCGAATTTAACTAATTTAACAGCTCGGAACACGAAAATCACGATCAGGATTTAACTATCCAAAGATTCAATTCCAGCTATAAACAGTCATGCTTGTAAATAATAAATAAATAATTAAATAATATATGTAAAATTTACTCTTTGGATGAATTAAAAAGAAGAACAGTGCAATTATGGGGAAATTCACAATTTTCCCACTTTTTCACATATCCTAGGTTTTTAAGTTTTATTTCTATTTTTAGTTACAACAATAATAGTTTGACAATCCATTAAAACAAAACAATCATATATTATATTAATATTTTAATCATTACTTAAATTAAAAGATTAAATATGTTTTTAGTTTATAATTTTAATTAAAATTGGAATTTTTCTCAAAATTTCGATACATTAATGTTGAGAAGAGAATGTGTCAAACAGTGTAAACAACTTCAATACATATATTAAACGTGTTCGACTCGTCAAAAAAAAGTTAACTTATTTGATTTAAAATAATTATATTTTATCATTTTTAAAATTTAGAGACCAAAATATATCGAAGTTTCAAACAGACACAAATTTCAATTTTAAATTAAAATTTAAGAATTAAAAACATACTTAACCCTAACTTAAATTAGTAATGTTGTTATATTATTAAAATAAAGTTATCAAAGATTTTTTCTTTTTATTTTAATGGATGGTAAAATATGATTGTTCTTTTATTTAGGCAAGGTTTTAGCATAAGCTTTAAAAAATTTCAACACTGTTATGTTGGAAGTCAATTTTTAGAGACTATTTCTGATTTGATAGCACTTAATTGACTAACGAAAAACACTACAACTACGAATATACTGAGTGTTTTTTGGTTGGTACTGTGAAAAAAACTTTAAAACTCTGTTTTAGTTAGAATTTTTCTTTTGTTATTTTAAATACTTAAGATTTATCACCAAATAATTGGTTTAAGTTAAGTGGAGTTATATCTTCATTAAGAAAATGGAATAACATAATATTTTAAAATAAAATTTTGAATTTGAATTCTATTTGAAAAAAAGTAACTAACTAAAGTATTTTATTAAAGATCACCTATTATTACATTTTCTGAACAAGAAATTAACCATCATTTTGTGTATTTAAATGAAATTGTCTGCCGTACAAACTAATAGAGGGTGCATTTTATGAGTATTTCGTATTCAAAGAAAATTTTAAAATAAGATAAAAGTCTAAAATTGTAGATAACTAATACATGAAAAATGATCGAATTATATATAAGTATAAATTTTCTTAAATATCTTAATTTGAATAACTAGGAAAAAGAAAAAATAAACCAGTAGAAACCATTTATGTTTAAGGATAAAAATTAAGTTTTGAAAAAAAAATGGAAAGAATTAATTTGAGAATATAAGTGACTGATATTACGGATAAATAAAGTTGGTATTTGAGAAAAACTTGACAAGAAAATATTAGTAATTTAATAAAGTTAATACGAATTAACATAGAAAATTTAAAGGAATATAAAACTAAGTAACCAGTAATAAAAAATAAATCTGTCTATTACAAGAAGAAAGGAATACAATAACATAATAGTTAGAAAAGCTCTCCCCATTAAAAATACACATTCACATGACTTTTCAGGGCTGTAGACTTTTTTACATCTTTATAAATACTACTGGACCTACGTGCATTATATTCCTTAACTAACATATTTTATTGTTTTGACGCAACTTTTTTATTTTTTATTTGAAAAAATATAATTTTTTATTCAAAAATATATGAAATAAATAATTAAACTAGAGAAATATAAATATTTTATTTAGAAAAATTTTTGATTAAGAAAGAAATAAAAATAGAAACTTATAAATAAAACAAAATATCAATATTGTAAAATCAATAATAACTAGAAAGCTCTAGTCATACAATATTCCCTCTTAATATATGCATATAAAGAAGAGAAAAATTTAAATTAATTTTTAGATATATAATTATTTTTGTTTTATAAAAATTAATATTAAATATCACTATAAATCTTCACATCTAAATTATATTATTGACACCTTAAAATTTATAAATTATATATATATATATATATATATATATATATATATATATATATAATAAATGAGTATTTCAAGAAAAGATTCATCAAAAAAAATAATATCAATTAATCATAAATCCAAACTTACACGAGGAATTACCATTTATATTCAATCCAAAACTTCAAATAATGAATTTATATGTTTATTTTATACAATGTCAATCTTTACTCAATGTATCGAAATATATATATATATATATATACATATATATATATATATATATAAATAAATAAATAAATAAATAAAGATGATTTCTTTTTTGTGTCCACTTTTCATAATTCTAATTTTACCATTTATAATGTAATTATTTGTAAAAATTTTAAAAATTAACGATTATTTTTATAAATTTTTATAAAACTATTTACTTATCTCCTTCCTCATCAACAATTATTTTCTCACATTTTCTCCGTACATTTCACTTTATTTTTGATAAATATATTGTTTATTAACTTAATAATATTACAATACCATCCATTATTAATATAATATTATAAATATTTAAAAATATGTATACATAAGCATGATAGTGCATGTATTTACGTAGTATATATATATATATATATATATATATATATATATATATATATATAATATATTAAAAAAAATAAAAAAAATAATAATAATAAAAAAAAAAATAAAAAAATATATTTATAAATAAAAAAAAAAAATATAAAAATATATAAAAAAAAAAATATAAATATATAATATAATAATAATAATAATAATAATAATAATAATAATAATAAATTCACAAAGACAGCTAAAAGTCATGTTATGAAACATACAAAAGCAAACTTCCTCCAAACATATTAAAGAAAAACAAGAATCAGGGATTTAAGTAGAAACTAATTAATAAAAAAATTCTTATAAATCTTAATTTTTTTTTCTACACTATAGAACTGAAGATATGTGAGTTACAAACAATGATCGGTGGTGTATAAGTGGAAAAGTGAAAAGAGGGATGTAAAAAACATGGGCATGGAAAAAAAAAATAAAATTGAGAGGCATAAGTGATGCTTGGCCATAAATGTACAACCATCCGTATTTTACATTCACCTGAATATATTTTGTATTTGTGTTGTTTCGTTTTCTGTTTTCCACTTTCCTTGGTGGGTATGAGAATAAGAATTTCACACTTCACCACAAAAATATCATGCCCATCACTCTCACTCATGTATTGACTTGGGTTTGGTCCCCCACTCCATGCATTGCCCTTTTATTCTTCTTCCCCTCTTTGCTTGTTATGAAGTGAACTTGATGCACCATTCCCATAAAGCCTCACTACCTAATAGCCCATTAGCACCACTTATGACTTCCACACGCACAAGTGTGCACAACATATATACTCTTTGTTTCTTGCAAGACAAATATGTTTTAATACTCTTATCAACTATTTCACAACTCACCTTTGTGGGTGATATGATTATTAAAAAAAGTTAAATGTACTTTTTTTTTTTATAAAAGATTGTGTTTCGTCCCTAAAATATATTATAAAGTAGATAGTTTATGTACTTTATAAAAATTTGTAAACATGTGATAAATAAAGTTTCAGAGTGCACACATTTGATTTTGTCTAATATGTCTAAGGTCTATTTAAAAAAAAAAAAAACTTGGTGACATTTTTAAAATTATTGAGAATATTTAGATTTTGGTTGGCTCCTTAAATTTAAATTATTTTTAAAATTAGAAAAGAATTAGGCTTCGACTTTTGTTTTTCTTTTTCATATTTTATTGATTGTTTTATATTTCGGTTTTGAAAATAACGGAAGTCTAATAAAAGAGTTTATGTTTTAGTTCCAACTAAATCCAAAAGACACTAGCATATTTTCTCATGCACAGTAGGTAAAGATATTAAAATGAGTTTTAACCTATGAACCAATCCAACTTATTACTGGTTCGAGCTGGGTTGAGTTAAGAAAAATTCATTTTTTTAAAAGGTGGGTTGAATTGAACTCGACTCACTTAACCTACGGGTTAAACGAATTCGAGTCGGATTGAAGGTGGGTTGATCCACTTAAACCTACTAACATTTTTTTACAATTTTTTTTTAAAAATGTTATTACTATTTACTACTTTTAATTATATAGGTCTACAATTTCATATTTTAAAATGCTAGAATATTGCTAAATAATATTTGAATAGTTTGAATTTAATTAATTTGTTTGTGAAGTTATATGTGTTGATACTTTTATCTTTAATTATTATCTTTATAATAATATTTCAAAAATTAGGTGAATACTTTGATTTCATTATTATAAAAAATAAATTAAGTTAATTCACTCTCATTGTAATGCAATAAATATATAAAATACATCGGAAAAAAAAACTCATAAGTGAATTAACCCACTAACCTACCAACCCTGTGGTGGGTTGGACCGGATTGCAAAATTTCTAACTCACTAAGAAGTGAACTGAGTTGAGCAGACCCTCTTTTAGCTCAACCCGTGATGAGTCAATCCGTGTGAGCTGAGTTCACTTACTTTGACACTCCTAATAGCGGGTGACATGGCCCCCCAACTTTTTTAAAATTTATAAAATTTATATATTAGAAATTTTTAAAGTTTTTAAAATTTTTTAAATTATATGTAGTGTACATTTGGAATTGATGAAAATTAAATTAGATATCTTTTTATTTCTTTTATAAAGCATAACATTTAATATTAATAAATAATAAAACATAAAATTAAATATAATAAAGAATAAAAGTATTTATTAAGATATTTTTTATTTTATTTTCTACTGTGCTTCGACATTCTCACCTATTGTACTCATCTCCGACTCTCACCTATTTTCTTTTTGTTTTTGACGAAAGAAGAAAGTTACAATATTTATTAGTTTAATATTTGGCATTATTTTTTGTTATGTCACGAGCATTTGTATATTCATGTTTTACAAATATAGAAGAAAAAATAATATACTATGTATTTTTTCATAACTACTTTTTAATTGTGACTGGACTATCATAGATTTTTCTTTTAGTAATTATGTCACTAAATTTTTTATTAGAGATTCATTTTTTAAAAGTGATAAAAGGGAAGTTACGTGTGAAGATGAATTTTTTGCCGACAATATGATTTATTTACATTGAAAAATATTTAGTTCTAATTCAATTATTGATGGGTTCAAGAATACAAAGGAAAGAAGGACACTTCTATAAATATGTGTAATTTCTTTTCTTGTTCCAATTATACTAAATTAGGCATTAATATTTATTATGTTAATGAGAATAATTAAATACATAAATTTTGAATGTATTATTTTGACTCTTTCAAAATCATCATTCAGTCAAAAGACCTCAATTTTTAAAGATGAAAACATATTTAATCTTTGAAAATACAATTTTGTATTTGTAACAAGAAATGGAGAATGAAGAGTAAAATATATAAGATATGTGGGATGAGTGTGTGAAGATATTGTAGTTGTTCTAAAGGCCCTTTTTCTTGTTTTCTGGAAAACAATGTGTAGGACAGTTGTGAAGAATTTGATATGATATGAATAGACAAAAGTGTTGTAGTGCATACAGCTGCATGCTTCATAAGATAAGAAGAATATAAATCATTATATGATTCAATAGCATGGAAGGTGATGTTGGTCCCCAAGGTTTGGCAACCCATCAATAAACTCTTAAATCATACACTTGTTTTCACGCCACACTTTTCTCCCATATTTCTTTTAACAACCATACGTTAAATATACTCTACCTATATATAAAGACTAAAAAATATCAAATATTTATAGTCTCTCAATTTTTATTTTCTAAATCATAAATAATAACCGAATATATTTTTATCTTTATAAGGAAGATATATGTTCTACCTATAACAAGATTTTTTTTTTGTAGCTATTAATTTGTTAAAGTTGAAGTTATCTAAGGGGTTGAGTTTTTCAATATATATTTTTTCATTCACACGAATTTAGATTGAAGTTATAATAACGTATTTTTAAAGAAGTGAAAGTTAGCTATGATTCATAAGTTTTGTGGCATACACAGAAAAACTAGTGATTAGTACCTACTTTTGTTTTTCTTTGATTTGTGGCTTGTCGTGTTTTTTCCACTTTATCTACGCTAAGAAACAGACACAGGTATTAGATTCTCTTAAGTGTCACACACATAAGTCTAAGAATGATAGCTGACTTGTTTTTTTGTTAGGATCATTCCAGAGCCAAGTTGAGTTTCAGAATCTGTTAACTTTTTTATATCTTTAATTTACTTTTCATTTGAAGTTTAATTAAATTTCAAGCTTCTTATGAAATTTATTATTTTCAATTGATTTTTTAATAAACATAGTTTCGATATTCAATACTCAAATTTTACATTTTTTGGTGGGTTTTGTATCGTTTATTTATTTATTTTTATAAGTGGATAACATATTAAATAATCTCATTTTACTTTATGTCATTAAAAATGTATTGGATAATAAGGATTTGTTGTTGTTACCTAGATTATTGCTAGAAACGACTACATTTCCTTGATCACAATAAAAAATAACTTACAAATAATAAAAAAGCATGATAGTTTCGTTATCCAATATATTTACAATTAAAATTAAAAAAAGTTGCTTATGTTTTTCATTGATCCTATCATTGTTTTATCAATCACAAAATTTCATAACTTTTAATTGAAGATAATAATTAAGCAAAATTTCAGAATAAAATAATATCTATATTATTCTATTAATAAAAAATTAAATAAAAATTTGTCAATTGAAAAATATAAAATTTTTGAACATCTATCTAACCAAAAGTATTTATTAGATACACAATTAACAATATCAAATTTATGTAGAAATAAAAACTTAGTTAAGTTTACTTTTATTGACATGATTGACTGTTATTTCGTAAAGTGTTATTTTAATTAAACAGAATAAACGTTTTCAATGTTTTTTGTTTTTTTTTCCAGATATTCGTGCCTAGAGTTTATAACTTCTTGAAACGTTCAAAGAGTAGTATTGTTTGATGAAAAATATTGAAATTTTTCACTCATCTGTTTTGTTTTGTTTTTTTTTTTTCCCTGTTCGAAGTAGGCAAAAAAGAATTAAAAAGTAGCATGATTTCCTCTTTACGATCGAAATTCGATATGCAGAAGAAAGTCAGATGTTTTTACTTTTTGGAATTCGATTTTCTAAAAGACCAATTTTCGGTATCGAATCTGTTTTCCTTGTAAAATATATAAAATAATACATATAATAATTATAATGTAAAGAAATGTAATAATTATTATAAAAAACATTTCATTAAATTTTTGGGTCAAATTAAATAATTTAATATCAATATTAATTTTATTTTTAATTCAAAAACAGAAAATGGTGAAAAGCCAGAAATAAATAAATTAAGTAATTAAAATTAAAAAAAGCATAAATGATATTTAAAAATATATTAAATAATAAAATTAATTTTGTAGTTTATAAATAAATAAATAAATAAATGATTAAATAATATTTTTTTATTTAGTGATATTTGTAACATATGAAAACGTGGATAATTAAAATTTTTGTTTAATAAATATGGTGGAAGAGATTAGAAGATTTATTGTTATTTTTTGAAAAAATATTGTAAATATAAAAATTAACTAGAAAAATTGTATAAATTTGTGTTAAATTTAAATTAATAATTTACATAGAATTAAATAAAATAGAAATGGAAGAAATGAAAAAAACAAATACAACAAAAAAGAAAATTGTCATCGCTTTGATACATTTGAATTCAAACAATATGCATAAGTAAAAGAATTATTTTATTATGAGACAAATAACATATTACAAAAATATAACATAATTATTGATGGAAAATTAAGCTTCAAAAGTTAAGATTATTAGGACATGGATTTCTTATGTATTTAAGTGTATTACAATTGGAACATTGCTTTGATCAATCTTGAAATGAGAAACCAAGGGGATGGTCGTAAACTTGTAATATTTAGTTTAGGAATGAATATTGACCCCACACTCAGAACTCTACGAACTCTCCCCAAAAAACTCAATTTTATGATAGAATTTATATATGTCAAATGTATTAAATGTATCGTATAAAATAAGACTCTTTACGTTCCAAATTAATTCTCAATGACTAATATTTAATATTCACTAAGATTACATTTAATTCATAAGAATTATTGTTTTTTATATATAATTAAAAAATAAAAATTAGTAAAACAAAAATAAAAGATCCTTCAAGATCATATCATTCTCTCCTCTTAACTTTCCAATTCAGAATTAGAATTTGTACAGGTAATATTAATTGATTGAGATCAAATATTAGGTTGTTGCAACATTTCACTAAAAGCTCTTCAAATTTTTTAATGAACAAAACAATAATATCTGTTAAGATGAACGACATTACGAGAAGGGATACTCGTGGTTGTGAATGCTTTCCCTGAAAGGGTAGTGTACCAATGTGGTTGAAGTGACTCATTGATGTTGTATCTCCCCAATAAAACCCTCTCTGTAAACCTAACAAGTGGTATCAGAGTCGATGGTTAAAACCGGCTCAGACGAGTGCAATATGATCCTTCTATCGAAAGTCTTCCTGGCAAGGGTTTCAGGTAAGCATGTCCCGTTAAGAAGAACGATGGTACAGAAAAAACAGAAAAGAAGTGCTCGTGGTTGGGAATCCTTCCACAGGAGAAGGAGTGTACCAATGTGGTTGAAGGGACTCACACTTGAAGGGGAGATTGTTAGGAATCCAAGTGTGAGTCTAAATCTCACATTGGCTATAAATGAAAGGGTAGAACACTATATAAGAATAAAGACCCATAAATTGATTGGCTTAAAGTTTTGAGTTGAGAGTGGTGTCAATACTTTATGTGATTCAACTCAGGTCTCGTTAGTATTGTGTCTCTCCATTGAAACCTCCTCGATAAACCTAACAATATCCGCATAAAAATGTGCTTGTTACTTCCTTTTTGTTTATTTCTCTCTTTTTTTTTCTTCTATATTTTTTTCTTGAATTTCCTTTTCTTTGAACTTCATCTCTCTAGTTTCTTTTTCTCTCAACTCCTCTTCGTTTTCTTTTTCTCCCCACTCCTCTTTATTTTTTTCTCTCTCAACTTCTCCTCTTTTATTTTCTTTTTCTCTCTCAACACCTCTTTTATTTCTTTTTCTTCACTAATTTTCTTTTTCTCCATTTCTCTTTCTTTCATCATAGTATGATCATGTCTTTTGTAATATTCATCAAACATTTTCTTTTTATCTCTATACCTTAGCTTGTTCTTTTCTTTCCTTCTTTTTTTCCTCAAAATTCTCTTTCATTTTTCTGTCTATCTATGAAACAAATTCATCAACAAACAATTTGTGATAGACATTGAGTTTAGGGGCACTTTTAGCACCAATATCATATATATATATATATATATATATATATATATATATATATATATATATATATAACTAGTTGAATATTAAGAATGAAAGCTCCAATATCGACTAATGAGAAACTAGGGGTATTGTTTTGATATTCAACAAGAAATATGAGAAGGTGAGTGATTAGTCATGATTGTAAGATTGAGGCAAATTTATGGATCATAGTGTGTTAACTAATAAATTTTTGTAGGATTTATTAACTTCATTCAACTTATACGGTAATTAATGTTTGTGCTGAAATTGCAACGAGAGTATTTTCATCTAGCAAGGAGAAAGGAGAGTAAATAAAGTTTCAAGATTTCTCACAATTGCACCACCTCTCTTATAGTTTGACAACAAATTATCAAGTTGGATGAACCTCCCTTAGGTTGATCATCTCTTCCACCAAGAACCTTGTGATGCTTCTATCAAATGAAACACTGGTGTTTGAATTTTATGTGCACCTTATAATGCCTGTGGAAAATTTCTTGTACCTAATATACGTATCAATGATTATGTAAGATATCAAAAGATTTCTTGTTGTTTTCAAGACCAACTTGAGGGATGCTAGCTTGGTCATTAAGTGTTCCCATTGTTTGGCCTTGTCTCATGTAAGTAGGGAATAGGTTGGTTAAAAAACCCGAAGAACTTAACAACAAAAACAATTATATGAAAGGGTAAAACATGAAATGTAATCGATCCTAAATGAAAGAGTAAAAAGAAAAGATAGAGAAAAATATGAAATGTAATACAAGAAACGGTGAAATTTTATTTTAGAATTATACGAAATAATAATCGTAGATAAATTTATGATATTTCTGAAGTTTTCTTTTATTAGAAAGTCAGTCTTTTTATTAATAAGCTGGTTAACTTATATCCACCTCCTCAAATAAGTGTTATGTACGTGTTAACAGGTATTGTCATTTAAATTAGAATTATTAAAAGATAAAATAAATGTACATATCATTTTTATTCTTAAAAATACAGACACTAACTCACAAGTTTCCTAAAAGAAAATGTTAGACACTTCTTATAGTTTATTATCATTCACATTTCCGTCTTTCAATCGCTCTCGTTAGTAACTTTTTTAGGAGAAAAATAATGATGGATTTTTCTCTGTTTTCAACGTAAACTAAGGTGATCTTTGTCACACAAGTCAAATTAAGTAAAATTATGAATCAGTTAAAACAATTCTTAGTTCAAACATGAACAAACAGACAAAATAAATAACCAAGAATAAACAATCATGGTGCCATTTCAATATAGTGAACTAGAATCGGATGAAACTGATCAATAATGAACACCTCGATTCCTTATTGCAGCTAGCTATACGTTTTTCATCATGAAAACTTGAAGCTTTGTAAGAAAAAGTGTATCTCTTTTTTCTTTTGTAATGCACAGCTGCAACACAGAATGTAAAATAAATTCCTGAAACTGCAAACCATGTATTTTCACAAGCTTTTGTCGCTAGGATGAACCCAAATACTTGAAAATCCCCCAATTTTCATCTATCTATTTAATTTATAAGTCAAACATATTTCAACTACTTCATCCAAAAAAAATCCAATGCCTTACCAGTAGTCCAAACAGGAACACACGCCATTGCTGAAATGGTGAAACCGGTATGCATCCCTTAATATGATTTTCCTACCAATTGTTTGACTAACCATCTTGAAAACAGAGTGGCAATCACCACAGACACGGAGATTCTTAAAAATTCTAAGAGGTGAGCCTTCTGGACTATTGATCAACCCAAATGCAAGGGCAATTCTCTCACTATGGTTCCAAAGGTTATGCTCCTTTTGTTCTTCATCTGTATCTTGCAATGAATAGCTAGTATCAGGCACATATCCTGCCTCTGTAATCATCTTTTTGAGTTCTTCCAACTTTGCATAGATTTGTGCATTTTGTGGATGATACTGGTCCCCCATTCCGAAAGTAGTAACCTGGTTTTTCAACTTGATCCAACTACAGGCAGGTTTCTTCTTTATGTTGTGTGATTCCATTTGCTTTCTTACATTCTCCATATCTCTCCACCTTCTCGTAGATGCACACACATTTGAATAAAGAACATAGGCTGAATCATCTGATGAGTCAAGTTGGAAAAGATGGTCAGCAGCTTTCCTTGCAAGTTCTAAATTACCATGTATTTTGCAAGAAGCCAACAAGGTACGCCACACAAGATCATTTGGTGGAACTGACATCTTATTAATGAAACTTTCAGCCTCAGCAAGCCTTCCTGCTCGCCCAAGAAGGTCAATTATGCATACACAATGCTCTATTCCAATGGGGACACAGAATTCAGTAGACATTGAAGAGAAGTATGCAAGGCCCTCGTCCACTAAACCCCCATGGCTGCATGCAGACAAAAGTGAAACAAAAGTGACATGGTCTGGTCTCAGTCCTAGATCAAGCATCTCATGAAAGGCTTCCCTAGCCAGTTGGAAAAAACCATGCCTGGCTAATGCTGATATTAAAATGTTCCAAGATCTCTGTGACCTGCTTCTTGGTTGGGGAAGGATCCTAAAAACATCATCAATTTCCCCACATTTTCCATACATATCCATTGTTGCATTTAACACATAATCATTGGTCTCAAACCCGTGTTTGATAATCAAACTGTGAAGCTGCTGACCTTCATCCAGTAAAGTTAAGTTACCAATAATGGCAAGAGCTACGGAGAAGCTAAACTGATCTAAATGAATCCCATCATTCCTCATCATTACTATAAGCTTTAGTGCCTCTTCACCAGGTCCATAATGAGCATTCGCAGACACAATGGCATTCCAAGTACTAGAATTCTTGTTAGCTAATTCATCAAAAATATAGTTACTTGTATTAAGATCACCACATTGGGCATACATTGTAATTAGGGAGCTTTGGACAAATGTATCTAATTCAAAGCCTGCTACTACTATATGTGCATGAATGGGCATTCCGTGTACCAAAAGGTTATCGGGAGACAAACAAGCACTGAGAAGATTAACAATGGTGATATAGCTTACAGGTACATCTTCTTCTCTCAATAAATTAAAGGCTTCAATTGCCGCATTAGTTTCCTTGTTATCTGCATGTCCACCTATTAGTGCATTCCACGTTACTTCATCTTTCTCATGCATAATTTTGCACACCCGTTGTGCTTCAGCCATCGAACCAAATTTCCCATACATGGTTACCAATGCATTACCTATGATCAAATTGGGCTGGAGACCAAGAAGAATCACCAAGGCATGAACCGTCTTTAATTTTTCTAAATTATAACTGGCAGATAATGCAGTGGTGAAAGTTACATAGTTCGTCTCCTTTCTTGTTTGGAGCATCTCAATTAAAAGTTGTAGGGCACGTGGATACTTTCCATTCTCTACAAAACTTGCCATCATGGAATTCCATGAAATTATATCCCTCTCAGGCATTCTATGAAATACAAGCTCTGCATCCTTCGATTTTCCAGCCTGGGAATACATACTTAGAAGACTATTGCATACACAGACATCCGATTCCAGTCCAGATTTTACTACTATACCGTGAAGCCCTCTTCCCCACCTCAAATTTTGAGCAGAGCCGCACACTGGTAACATGGCTGAGATAGTAATATAATCTGTTTCTTTGTGAGTATAACGCATCTGAGAAAAATATTCTAGAGATTCTTCACAATAACCATTATGTACACTTGCAGTAATTATCGAATTCCATGAAATAGTGTCACGTTCATTCATGTTATCAAACACACAAGACGCTTCTTCTATGCTATCAAAATTACCAAACATAGAAACAAGGGAGTTCGCCACAGACATAGTAATATCCAGTCCAGATTTGATCACACTACCAAGCACCTGATAACCCAACTTCTTATCTCCGAGCACCCCACAAGACCTAATAACTGTAGCCATAGCATTTTCATTACAGTACACCCCATTGTGTCTCAAAAACTGATAAACAGTCAGAACGTCCTTTAAACACCCATTATAAGCATAAGCAACCATCAAAGCAGTCCAAGACACTATATTAGGTTCCTCAATCTCTTGAAAGAGTTTGTCAACCTCAGAAACCCGACCACATGTACCATAAAAGTGCAGCAAACTCGTGCCAACAAACACGTCATTCACCAAACCACATTTGACCACAAGGGCATGTGCCTGAAGTGCCCCTTCAGCCATGCACCCTGACCTATCACACGCAGTCACCAAACTAGCAGCTACATAACTATTTGGCCTGAAATCATGCTCAAGCATGTGGCAGAAGAATTTCATTGCTTCACGGTACCACCCAACTCGAACAAACCCCGACATCATGTTGTTCCAAGAAGCTTCATTAGTCTGTGGCATTTTATCAAACACATGCTGTGCGTGTTTGAGGCTACCAAACTTACAGTACATGTTGATCAAGGTGTTTGCGTGGAATGTGCCTAGTTGAAGGACACCCTTCACACAAAACGCGTGCAGTGCTTTCCCGAGAATGAAGTCAGTGATTATTGAAAACCCCTTTTGAGGAAAACATGAAACTTGCGGGTTAGGGTGGTTGCCGATGCTCAAAGTTTCGTTTTCGTTCGCGCATGTTTTGAATTGTGTAATGAGTGGGGTTTCCGCAATGGCAAGAGTATACAGCTTTCTGCATTGTTCTGATAATCGAATGCGAAGTGGAACACCACAAAGCAAATAATCAACACTTGCAAAGGAGTGCAAAGCCAAACTTTTCGTAGTATTCATCCAACATAGCAGAATCAGGTAACGGTTAAATGAATTAACAGTGAAAATGAAGGTGTTTAAAAAAAGGCATCATTTACGTGGACACTATCCTTAGATGTGTTTGAGCAAGTTCAACCCAAACGTGACAACATTTAAATATGGAAAATTGAAAAATGACGGAGGTTTGTTATGCAATACTTGTGTCATAGTTTTTGTGTAATGTTATGGCGATACTATAACAAAATGTAGAGAAATGTTTAGTTTTACGTCCATCAGGATTTTTCTTTTGGATTTTTAATCTCTATTTTAATTTTGGTTAAAATACAAGTCAGTCCTAATTTTTGTGTTGTGTTCAAATTAATTTAAATTTTTATCAATTTTGTTTAATTTGATCTTTTTTATTAACATCGTTTAAATCATGGACACGTGTCACTTCGTGATTATTTTGACTTTTTTTATAATTTTTTTAAACTTTTTAATTTTTTTTAAATATTCATGTGTCAACCAGCGTACCATGTGTCATAATTAATATTTTATATTCAATTTAGTCTCTATATTTATTATTTTTGTTCAATTTTGTCTCAATTTTGTTTAAAATTGAGTCATTTAGTCCCTTTCGAAATTGGAACCAAATTTAATTTTTATATTTAAAATTGAGCCATGTTTAAAAGTTATAATGATGTTTTTGTTAAAATTCATATTTTTATTAAATATTTTTGGTTTAAGGTTACAACTGGTTTAAAATTAAAATGAAAATTTGAAGGATGAAAACTAATATTATTGATTTAAAATTTGAAAATTAGTCTTTATCTTTCAAATTTTCGTTCTAATTTTAAACTAATTATAACTCTAAACAAAAATATTTAATAAAAATGTGAATTTTAATATAAAAATTAAATTTGGTTTCAATTTGGAGAGGGACAAAATTGCTTTATGGTAAAAAAAATGATTACTAAATTGAACAAAAATAACGAATATAAGGATCAAATGGAAGATAAAACATTGAATCTGACACGTGACACGTCGTTGGATTGACACGTGGACATTTAAAAAAAATAAAAAAAAAACAAAAAAAATCACAAAGTGACACATGGCAGTCACTATTCATTACCGTTAATGATTTAAACAGTATTAGAAAAAATGAACCAAATTGAACAAAATTGACGAAAATTGGAACCTATTTGAATAAAAAACAAAAGTAGAGTGATTTGACAAAACTTAACGAAAATGGAGATAAAAAGGTATTTTAACCTTTAATATTTAATTTTTTCTTTTAAAATATGTTGTAAATATATGCTAGAATATATATTCTAATGTTGTAAATAATGTATTATAACATTTATTACAATAAAATATAATGTCATATTTATGTTTTTGTTTGGTATAAGATATTTCTTTTGGGTGTTGTATGTAGGGGTAAAATGCACTAGCTAAATGAAGTTAAATTACTCAATAACATCCAATAAGATCATAATTTCAATAAAAAAATATGATAAATTTTCCAACAATTATATATATCCATAATTTATACAAAATCAATCTAAACTCTCACGAAAAAGTGATATTAGTTCTTGCAAAAATCTGTAGGTAATGTTCAAATCTGTAGGAAAAACTAATTTACTTACTAATTACCTACACACAAAAATTCGTAGGTAAATTGATTGTAGCAATGCTTACCTATAAATTACATATGGATAAATCCATAGGCAATTACCTACGAATATACTAGAATGTTATTACCTACAAATATATATAAAAAAAAGAAAATTTATAGCTTTTGTTATATTGGTTTTCCTGCAATAGTTATACAATCTTGGACATATTGAAATTTCTCATAAAGTTCAAAATAATTATTAAATTAACTCAAATGCAAAGAATTTATAGTATGTAGTAAGAGTAACAAATAATTAACATACAATATTCTTTATCTAAATTTAAAACTACCAGAAATCCAAACTTTTTAAAATTCTACCATCTTAATAAAATAACATCCAACCACAATATAACAAAAGTTCCTAACATAACATAATGTCTAAAGTTCCCTAACAATAATAATCACTATAAGAACGAGGTGAATTATGTTGTCTTTCATCATCTTGTTGCACATGTTGATTGTCCTACTCTTAATTTCTTTGTTGTTGAGTGTTTAGTGGTTGAAGAATATTTTGTGCAGTATCTGCTACTAGAGGTGGGAGATACTGAATGAGTGTACCAATAAAATTATGGAAGATTTGAAATTGGGTTTGCATTTGTTTTTGAAATTGGGAACTCATTTCACACTCGGACATTCGATCCTTAATAGTTGTTAGTCGCCGTCAAAGTTCATTATTCTCCTCCTAATGAACTTGTTGACTAGAACATGTTTATGTATGTTGTAAGTAACTTTGAATACAATCTTCTCAAGAATCGACATGTCTAACCCCATATACTCGTCCCTTGTACCTATTCCTCAATCTCTCATCCTTAATAGGGTTTAGGGGAGTGCATTGCGAGATATGTTTGTATTCAAATATTAAATAAATAGTTGATGTGTAAACTTGTAATAAACTTGGAAGAAACTAACATGCGTTCGCCTAGATCTATTATTGACAAAATCCCTTCTAGTCTTTTGTATATGTGTTTGTTGAAAGATTTCATTAACATGAACTGAGCAACCAAGCACTATTCTCTATAAACACAAAAAATTATAAAGTAAGCAATTGTTGTTACATCATAAATCAGTATAAAAGTATATTAAATATGCCATACCAAACGAATAACATGATCATGCATGTTACTATATCCCCTAATGTTCTAGCTTCCACATTTTTTTGATGCACGATTTTTCTTAGTTGTATCACATTTTTCTCGATACACGAGAATGCTCTACTTTTCCAGTAAATTGTTCCAAATAAAAGTTCCAATCCAACCAGGCTTCTCACCTTCTTTTCTAGCTTTTTTAAACATCTCTGAGAGTCTATGAGATGCTCTGTAGTGAAAATTTTTCACAATCCCAACCATCCATGACAAATTTCTATGTGAAGCACCACTACTTCAGTCTGGGTCACGTATCCGTGTCTAATAAATTATCGATACTTATCAATAAAATATCTTATCTATAAAGCAATAGTATTCTATGATTCTAATTTGGATTCACACGATAACAATTATATATTTATCCCGTTTCTAAGAATTATGGTACACTTTTCAATATGCATATATTACATATCATATCCTATTATTTTTTTAAAAAAATGTACCGATGTATCGGATACGTGTCGTATCTGTGCATCATAGAACATAATTAATAAGTTATTGTGACACTAAATGAACAAAAAAAAAAAAACTAAAAGAGAAAAGATAAAATAATTATTAATTCCACAAAATTGCTGCATTAGTTACTCAAATTGCATTGTAGAGAATAGAGATACAAATTGCATTGCTCATTGTTTTGGGGCCAAGTTGCTCTATATTCTTGGTTTTTAGTTTGAAGTTGTTGTTTTAGGCATGTTTTGTAGTTTTCTAACCAATTCTTTCATTTTTCCATTTATTTAATCATGTTCCAATCTTTCTACATTGACTTTCATTGTTTATTCTTACCTACATTGTTTTATGAGTGTTTAATCTAATGTTTTAGTCCTTAATCTTATCTAAATTGATCTTAAAATTTGTACTTAAAGGTACTTGTAAAACTACTTAGTTTTTTGTAAAGGGATAATGCACATGCTCAAGTCTTTTGATATATTAGTACAATGTCCTTCTAAATTGGCAAGCTTATTAGTCATTCATATTGCATTGCATATAACACATGGTTATTAATTATGTTGAGAGAGATCATTAGCAAGATATTAAAGAAATGAATATGAGAACAATCATGGAAAAACTGGGGGAGAAGAGCAAGAAAAATTCAAGAAGAAACTACATCTACAGATCAAGTTTAGGACGTGGGAAAAAATGAGGAGAAGCATAGACTAGAAAACTATGTTGCAGATAATGCTTTTAGAGTTGTAGACCATAAACAATGAGACAAATGAAAATTCTAAGACAAGAGAAGAATATGATAAAAAGGAACGAGTTGACTCTAGTGTCACAACAAATAGCCAAGGAAATGAAAGTGATGCTAAAAATCAGGCGCAATTAGAGAATGAGTCACATAAAATATTTATGTCAAAATCAAAATGGTCGCATCAAGAGATAAATGACTCCACGAAGGATGGTGAGGATACTCTAGATTCATCATTGCAGAATGGGATTGACACATCATCTCATAATACTAAAGCATAAGAAAATGAAAACAACTTTAAAGTAAAGGACACTAACATGTAGAATGCAACACCAAAAATCAAAGATTTTTCTTCTAACTTAAAAGAAGTGTGGAAGAAAGCGTAAACATGTGATAGTAATGCAAATGATGGTGAATACAAGGACACAAGAAGTAATTTGCTTAGAATGAAAACCCAAGCAATAGTTCTGTCTAAGAAGGAATGCAGGAAAATGTTGAGTCATCTAATAATGACAACAAAGATGTTAGTCATGATGTTTAACTCACTTCTTCTAATGATTTCTTAGAACAAAGGAAAGATGAAGTCGAAAACACATAAAGCTTATTAGTCACGTTCAGTTTTAATATCAGATTTCAGTTCTTACCCATTTTAGAGAGTAAGGTTATACAATTTAGTCACTCAGATGACATTGCACAGAACAAAAATCACTTTGCATGTTCTAGTCATGATTAATCTTTAATCTTTCCTAAATTGTTTATGAAATTTTTGTCCAAAGCTATTAATTGTAAAACTCCTTAGAATTGTGGAAATCTGTTACAAAATCAAAAACATGTTACAAATGGTTGCAAATTAATCAATGCATAAATTGTCCTAAACTAACTTCATGGATACCTTAAATTGCTAGATGAAAATACCTCTCTCTCTATTAGGGATTGCTCCCTATGTTAACCATGGCTCATCAAATTGTTGCTTAATGGTGGTTGTAATGGCCTTTGATGCAATTTGTTATGGATAAAACCTACATGAAAAAAGAAATTCAAACAACATTAGAATGTAGTATGTTGATGTACCAAAAAATAAATTATATGTACAAAAATTTATTATATTCGTACCCTCCTCCAACAAGACGTATCATAGGACGATCACCAACCTCCTCTTGCACATTAGTATCATTAATTGTTAAACTTGAATGTGTCCTTAGGATATGTGTTGAAGGTGATGGTGCAACATCTGTTGTAGGAATTGATGTATTAGAACCAAAAATGGGGTGAGGTGCATTGATTGGTTGGTGATACCGTAAATGGGCCAACATGGGCTACTAGTCAACTTTATCCTACAATAGGTGGTGGAGTTGGTGTCAACCCAACAACATTCACTGATGATCTGGATGTAGTGATGGATGTTGAAGTAGGTGTAAGAGGATGAAAGGATGGTGGGTTTAGGTTGTTGTCAACACCCAATTTTGTCCGGGTTATAATGTATTTTACTTTTTTTTTCTCATAATCTTATTTTACTTTTATTTTGTTTTTTCTTTTCATCTTATTTTACTTTTATTTTATTTTTTATTTTTATTTTTATTATTATTCTTTTTTTTATTTTTATTTTTTTGTTTTATTTTATTATTATTATTTTTTTTAATCTTATTTTATTTACAATTTTCTTCCTTTTTTACTTTTTATTATTTAAGAAAAAAGATTAAAAAAAATAAGAGAGAGAAGATTGTAGATATCAATGGAAAGTAGTGTCTATGATGGACACGAGATAGGATGGCCAAGTTGCATGAAGCAACCACCCTTTCCACTTCTCGCACGGCTCAAGAAATACAAGCATCAGAGACTTTAAGTTGGATTTTGTTTGGCCTCTGCCTGGGAAATTCATGATGAACCACACAAAGGAGAATCAAATTGAAAAATATATACAGGAAACCTTACGATGTGGTGGGGATAACTTTGTTGTCTGTTGGATTGTTCATGATCAAATGCGCTTGAGTGATGTTTGAAAACGAAACATCTTGTTTCCTCCCTCTAATGTCTCCACACCATTTCACAAAGCAAAAATAAACAGAACGAGGCTTTTCACCCTCAATCTTTGTCACCACCATCAACATCATCCCCTCGCCACTCTACTCACCTCCAGCCTTTGACAAAGTTCATCACCATCATTATTTCCTTTCCCTATCATCGCCTTCATCTTGAACCTACACATAATAACACCAAACTTTTCTTCCTCATTTTTTTCCATCACCATCATATTCATGCGCACACACTTGCCTCCAATTCATCTGAATCTGCATACACAATAAACAAAACACCCTTCTATCGACACCATCATCCATCACCCTTGAGCCACTGATGTAGCGAAACCCCCAAATTCACCTTAACAACCCAACACAAATCGGAACACAGAGATTAGAATAGGAAAAACAATCGCCGACAGCATTGCCGCCGGCGAGTCAACGGTTCGACGGTGAAGCGTGGTTGCGTGACGGTTGCGGACCCAATCGCGCTGGCTGGCGCGGTGGTGACGAGTCGCTGAGGCTACGACGCCTTTCTCTCTCACGGGAAGAAGAAACAAGAAGAAAGGGAGGCGATTCGGGAAGCTTGGAATCACCGGTAACACGCTCTGGTCACGACAACTGCGGCGTTCACAGTGGTGGTCACAGAGGCTGCGTCGACGGTGTCCTCAGAGAGAAACGGCCCCTGCCACGCACGCGAGGGAGAATGGAGAAGAAAAAGCAGTCTGAACGTCGACAACTCCTTCTCGGTGGTCGACTCGCGGTGGTCAGCGTCGTCGACACGAGTTCTGGCCGGCCATGCGGTGGTGCGATGAAGCGACGGCGATCCAGTGGATGGTGACGAGGGAGAGGGTCACGCGTGAGAGAAGGAGGAGTAACCCCTTCTAGGTGTTTTTTCTAATCTGAAAAGAGTGGGGGTTGATTTGGGGTTGGGCTCAGCCCACCTTTGCTCCGCGCAGCCCCACTTTCAATCTTCTCACGCCACCTGTTTGCTCCATCTACCCCATATATGATAGTCCTATACCCCCGTATCTTTGTTTATTAATTTTGGGTCTATTGTTGTGTTTACTTCATGCACCTCACACATTATTCAGACATCCTCACATTTTGTTTCTTCCATTTTTATCCTTTTTATTAAATTCTACTTTTATAATTTTCTAAAAAAAAAGACAAAAATAAAAAAAAATATTTTAAATTATAGAAAAAAATCTAAAAAATTAAAATATTCTCTTTTGCTTTATTGTGCCTGTCCGGTCGCCCGCACCGTGTGACACTCATTTTCAAAAAACCAAAAATAGTTTTCTTTCTCTTTTAGTGTCTGTCCGGTTGCCCGCACTGTGTGACACTTATTTTCTGAAAAATACCAAAAATAATTTTCTTTCCCTTTTAATGTCTGTCCGACCGCTCGCATTGTGTGACACATATTTTCAAGTAATTCAAAAATACAAAAAAAATACAAAATTTTCAAAATACAAAAATATCAACATTTTCAAGCAAAAAGTCTTTTTTAAGAACTACGTGATCCTTGATTCTCCATTGTGAGATATGTAGGAGAAAGGTTAGTCCTTGTCAGGTTCACCTCCAAAAAATTAAATCATTTGCTCAATTGCTTTCCAAATATCTTTAAAGAACCACATAACCCTGATTTCTCATCTTTTAATGAGAATACGTAGGACCAAGGTCAATCCTTGTCGGGCCCAAAAAATTAAAAAAAATATTTTTGTTTCTTTTAACATTTTTGTCTTGTTATTTTTGGGGAAAATTAATATTTTGAAAATCACATCAACTTTGCATTTTTAATTAAAGATACCGCCCTCGGGCGGGCGCGGTAGGGTGCTAACACCTTCCCTACGCGTAACTGACTCCTGGATCCAAAATCTGGTTTTCCGCAGACTTGTTTTATTTTTATGGTTTTCCATAGTTTTCCAGAATAACTATGGTGGCGACTCCAAATCTCTTTTTAAACCCGTTTTCCTTTTCGGTTCGCCTTCCTGTCGCGATTCCGGTTGCGATAGTTGTTTATACAAGATAAAAGCTTTACCGATATTATTGTTTCCTATTTCTCTTCCCCTCATTGGCACATGGTGAAAAGGAAGAGGATGGTCAAAACCTCCTGATGACATCTACATGTAAAAAGTAAATTTTACCATTTATATTTTAGATAGAGCAAACAAACAATAAAACAAACAAATATATGTTATCAAAGTACATTCAACATTAATTGTGTGGTACAAGTTCTTTACAACAAATGAATCTAACATACATGTACTTAACATGCCTACATCTATTCAGAGCTAGAGATGTCAAATTCATCTCTATAGTCATCTTCACTTTCTCTTTCTCCTTCCTTATTGCCTTCCTCTCATTCATTTGTTTCTTCATTCATATAATCTTCAATTGAGTTTACATTGATGAGGTCCACTTCTTCAGGATCCATTTTTAAATCTTGTAATATGAAAACTTGTTCAACTTTAATGACTTCATTAACATGTGATATTTCCTCCACTTGTTATGGCACTTAAACTATTACATCATATGAATCTATACAACTTATGGCTTTGTCTTTATTGCAACACACCAACCATGTTTGTATGTGCATGATGCTGGATATGGTACGTAATACACTTATCGTACATTATGTGCAATGATAAAAAGATCAAATAAGTCATATGTTTTATCCATTTGAATATCCACAATTCCATATTTCAAATCCACTCATGTACCTTTTTTTGATAGATCAAACCTATCACAATAAGATAATACAATTTTCTTTTCAAAGGTTGAAGAATTGTACTCCACCTCATACATGTGTTGAAGCACACCATAGAAATCATCTTCACCCCTTTTTGTAAGCCCTTTTACATGAACCCCACTATTTATCGTTCTCTTTCCCTAACTCCATGCATGAGTATGAAATTTGTACCCATTAACAAAGAAGGTCTGCCATTCTTTTACACACCTTAAAGGATCAAGTGATGAATCTCCAAGATGTTGATTCCTCACACTTAAAGGATCTTTATGAACCTATAAATATAAAGTGTTTGAACTTATTGAAGGAATGATTAAATAAGACATTTATAAAGTAATTTGAAGAACTTGATAATACATACTTGTTCTCGAAACCACAATGGAAAATTTACATGTATATGAGTAGAAGCAATTGACTGAGTTATTTTATTGGATTGTAAGAAGGAGTTGTCCACAAGTATGATAATATTGGGTCAACGAAAATTTAATAAAATCAATAAAATATTTTGAAAAAAGAATCTTGTGTGAGGCTTACTCAAGGTATGGTTTGACTTCATTGCAGTGGGTACATGAACATGAGCTGAGTTTAGTTCTTCATCAATTATTTGCTGCTAGAAACAATTTGACAGGATGGGAGAATCTTAAACATGTACCTGTTTTATATTTTACACTACACATGCATGTGGATCTAATATAAGCTTTTGAAAACTAGAAGATAGGTCCATTATCCTTATCATTTACAATGTTTCATATGGTAGGATGCAATACAAGGTCAAAAGCAATTGGGTACAATTCTATTATAAAAGCCTAAAGGTTTCACCATGTGAGCAATTAAATCAATCTCACTATGTGCATTGTTCCCTCATGATTCCAATTTCATCATTGCCCTTTGGAAAATGGAATCTCTTTAGCAATCTCCCACAACTAACAAATCAAAAGAAACAAAGGCTTTTAATGAATACGAATGCTAAGAGATAATTATACACTACGCCCCTTCATTGCTTTCCCCGTAATTCTCACCAAATGTAATATTAACAATATTTATATAAGTGACTAATTTTAATATAAAAATCAGATTCGATATTAACACTAACAACAAATCAATTTTGTCTACTCACCTCCCCTTTTTAATAGTCAAACATACCCCAAATTTCATCAACATATTTAATAAAGAAGTAAAACAAAGAAACCAATAATAATGCTCAAACTAAACTAAATACGTTAAGACATCGGCTTAAATACATTACAAATTCTTACCTTGTAGAGAAATGATTGGAGCTTGAACCTAGGGTTTTTAAATCCCTTTCACAACAACTCTAAATCCATTATGCCCCTCCTTAGTTTCAATGTAAGTCCATTTCTCCCCAACTTCAAATCCCCTTAAACCAAACACAAAAATTAGGCTTTCATTCAAATTTTAAAACAAAAGTTATACATTTTAAACAAAAGCAATAAATTTCTCATCTTTAAACGTAAAACCACTTTCGAAAGGTTCGATTGAACATTATATATAGTTCAACAAACGATCGTGAACGAATGAGTAAGGGCAAAGGAAGATGGAGAATTGGGTAAGTTAGGTTTAACTTGATGTTAATAGTGAAACTAACATGAAGACTCAGGTGAGTGAACTTACTGTGTGAGCGAGTATAGGAAAGCAAACAAGCACTTCTCAGATCAGTAAGTAAAAATTTCTTTACTTAGGTATGGATCCTATTACCATTACCTACAGGTTATATCCTTCGCAAAATTTTTTGCCTTAATGTGCTAAATTTACGTACAAAATTTACTTACAAAACTTCGATAGAGAAAAATTGTGTTACCTACGAAAAAATCCGTACATAACACAAATTTATATATTTATAGGTAAAGTTTTTATGTAATACTTAATTACCTAGAAATCTAAATCTGTATGTAATTATCTGTAGGTAAATCATAATTTCTTGTAGTGTTTTACAATGAAAAAAATAAAAGGAAACAAACAGCAATATTTATCATATAGATAGTAAATTGTTTATATTTATATAGCTCATGTCGAAAAAGAAAATACAACATTCTATTAAAACACATAAACACAACAAATAAAGCAAATAAAAGTAATCTTGCAAAAACCATCATGAAGATTATATGAGCATTACGAAAAACTATATTAGGAAATGATTTATCAAGCAATGATTATAGATGACCAAGGTATAAAAACAAAAACAACCTCACTATAAAACATACCAAACTTATCAAGTCTTATATGATAATGTTTCATACTACGAGAAATTTTGTGTCTATTATGAACCTATTCATGGATTCAAACACTAGTAAGACCCATCCAACAATATCTTAAAACTAGAGTAGAAACTCTCTAATTACAAGAAAACTAGAAACATATAGAAGCCTAATAAATATTCCATACAAACAAATAGAGAGAAATAACAACTATAAGACCTAAAAAATACCTTAAACAAAAACTTACACAAAAATATAAAAATTAAATTCTAACTTTGAGCTTCCTTTGTGGTCCTTGAAAAGGTCTTATCCATGATGTCATCATACACTCCTTCTTCAAGAAATTCAACCTTGAATTCATTACAAGAAAAATCTAATTTTCTTTTGTCAAAATTCATGAGTTATAATTTATTTCCATAAATTTCTCATGGTAAAACATTTGTGGGTAATATACTCGTGGGAAAACTTTGCCACCGATTTTACTTTTTGTGGGTAATTTTGGACAAAGATTTTTTTATGAAAAATGTTATATTGTCTCAGTTGGTAATTTTCCATGGGTTTATTTTATAAAAAACGTCACAATCTTTTCCAAGCATATTTCCCACATATTTTACCTAATAAGTTTCCACTCATTTGCCATAGAATTTGGATGCATGTACATAAATTCACACAAAAAGCTAACACATGATTAATTAAGGGAAACCAATTATGATTAACATTGAACATCTTTTAATCAACCATCAAAGCATTAATCAGTATTCACCAATGGATATGAGTATAAATAATTCGATATAATGTCAACACGTCAAGCAACAATGTTGGTTTTAATTCACATGAATAACTCATGCACAAACCACACATAAGTAACCACACATTGTCACAAAGGTAACCACTATAATATAGTATGACAATTTGTATGGAACACATTTGAATCCACATAAATCATTCTTATGCATAACAATATTTATAATCAGCCATGGAATTGAATATAGGTAACAACTTATACTTAATATCACCATTTCCTTTCAACAATTCAAATATACACCAAATTCTTTTTACCTATGTGAAAACAGGAAAAACACAAACATGAATGGTTGAATTATGTTCTTAAAATATTTTTACACTTTTTTAAATATCATATGATAGGAAATATTTAGGCAATAATTTTACATATTAAACAATCAGTTTATGATAATTCTATTTGATGAAGTGTATCAGAAAAAGAGTTAAGCTTTGATTAATTTACTTTGTTTTACCGAATAATCACTCTTTATAGAATAATGTGTAAGAGATTGAAGTACTCTTCCTTATAGGTTGTTAAGATGAACATTAGTAATGTCCACTTTTCGAAGCTTTTGTCGACCTAGAAAATTTTGGTAATATTTTTGCACTATAGGCGTTGTCTCTCTATCTTTCTTCTTCTTAAAAGGATTTATACAATCTACAAAAGAAAGTACCTATTGTGGAATACTTTATGGTTCTTGAGCAACTTCAACTCCTATGAACATCTTTCTTTATCTGACTACCTTAATAATTATGGGTGCATTTAATGCGCTCCATGTAGCAATTAATGTTTTTCCTTCATTTTCTCAACATCTCAAAAGCTATGTGTTTATCTCTTCCTTCTTGGGTAATGTGCATTTACTTTATTCATCTTAAACTGCAATGTTGTACAAAGTTGACAATTCTTCCAAATTTGAAAATGCTTTGTTCATGGATTTGGTGAAGAAAATAAACATTAGGCCTTTACTCGAGAGATCTTCTGATGTGATTTGTCATTCGACCAACGCATTTCTTTAACAAATGAAAGGGGAACACACTCTTTGCAACATAGAATTAACATTTATAAGATTTTCATGTGATATGAGATTAGCTTACTTCTATGTGTTTTATCATCTGAGATCATTTATGCTATATCAAACGTAAATTCATACTACACAGTGTTGTATCATCTGAAGTAAAAAACACTTGCATCTTTTGTGATTTGTTTTCCATCTAAATTTTTCTCCAACATAACCTCATTCTTAAATTCTAGAAGAGAGAGAAGATTATGTTTTGAAGTCCTAGAAAATGGTTAAGAGTAGAAAAAAGGCTTTTTAAAATGAACACTATAATATTTTATTATTAAATGAAAATATATATAAATAGGATTCTATTAGAAACTAGTTCATTTTATAAAGTGCCTCTATCTCTCTAGAGGATGTTCTATAGAATCTTTCTACCCTCTCTCTAAAGTTTTGACTCAACCTCTCATCGTTTTCAAGATTCAAACATACCTCTGTGATCCTAACAACAAAGGCAACATTTTTAGCCGATCAATTTCCTAAGGGTAAGTTTAATCTATGCCCTATTTTAGAGTCATTTTTTATTAGATTGCACGTGGATTTTATGGTCTTGCATGTGACCCTAGGATATTATTTAGCAATCCTTGTCTTGTTGTGATCCTAAGGATGTGCTTGGATCATTAATCTAAGATTTTGTTGTGTTTTTAGAGCATCTTGTAGGATGTAGAGCTTAAAAAGAAACTCTAAGTAAAAAGCTCTGAAAGAGGTAAGGGAAACTAGTTGTGATATTTGCCTTTTGAATTATATGGCTTCAACTAATTGCTTGGTGTTTGTAGTTTGAGTGTTGAATTGATGAATTGAATTTGTCAACAGAAATTCAATGTGTTTTTAGTTTAGGATAGAACTAAATTGTAAATGTTGATTTGTGATTTGAGACTTTGAACGGAGAATGAATATTTGTGTTTGAATAATGGACTATAATGGTACTTGTTAAACTTGAATAAGTATTTACTAAGGTATTTTATAATGCATAGAGGTATGATTGTAATGAATTACACATATTGAATTATGCGTTTCTCACCGTTATCTTAAGTGGTTTAGGGTTTAGGCGGTGAGGAGTGGGAGTTGGGTGCTACTTCCAAACATTAAGTTAAAGAACTCTAGGGTCCAGGGAGTTAGGCGCTACATTAGCATCGATGGGTGCTCACTTCATAGTGAGGCTTAGGGGTCCATAATGTTAAGTGCTACTTGAGCACCATTGGGAGCTCATCTTCTAATGAGCTCTAAGGGTCCTCAGTGTTGGGCGTAGGTAGGATACTACTGAACACTCCCTTGCTAGTGAGCCCCTGAATTGAGAACGTTGGGCGTCCTACATTACTATCGGTTACTACCATATTTTGTGTTTTTCTATATTTTCCCTTGTGACTATGTTGCTATTTTGGTGATAATTGATGTGAATCATGATGTATATGGATGAATTGATGAGGCATGTATTCCTAGGGAGGGAATACTATCTTGAACGAGTTTTGTGTGGGGTATATTGGCAATAGGAACTGAAAAGAGACCATCTTGAGTCTACTAGTACTTGGAACCATATAGATGAAAAGAACTAGTTGTGAGAGTCTGAGGGACCTTCAAATCAAGGGTGTCGATAATTGTCGAACTCGTGAGATATAGAATTCACCTTGCCACGCTTTGTGGATCAGGGCGCTCATATATGTTATAATTATGGATTTTGTGCGACAGGAGTGATAGAGCATAAACAAATGCAGGGTCTTTAGGTGCTAGTCAATACATCGGTCCTCTAGAGGATGTGTCTTTTATTAGTTCATGAGTGGGTTGTGAGAGTCTTGGTATACAATGAATGATTGTATGAATTTGACAACTATGTAGTAACTGTGGAATTTGCTAATATATTCTCTTTTTATTTAAAACTTATAAGTTCTAAATTATCTTTAGCTTGCGTCGTGTGTTCTTATGTATTATTGTTATATGTTTTCTATGACCGTGATTTTCAACATAACAGAGAATACTGTAGGATCGGAGAAGGAGCAACACTAAGAGTTTCATGGAGGGATGGCAATCTAGAGATAGTTTATTATAGCTATAGTATATAGTATTATGCAAACAAATACTTTTTTCTTTATCTTTTGGAACTACTCTTTACTTTATTTTGTGAAAAGAATGGAGTATTATACATAATATTATGAACTTATGTTAAATCTCTACACTGATATGATTATCTGACTATCACTAGATAGTGTGTTGAATGTTATTTTTGGGTTGTATAAATATTAGAACTAGATCTTCATTAAGGAATGAATCTACTATGGCTTTGGTGTGTCAGATTAAACCAATAACATAGAGAATCTTTATGACATGAAGACTATATTTTAGCCATGGAGTTCACTAGAAAATTGCTTGTGCAAACTTTTGAAGTTAGTGAAATCTAGTTATTCTAAGGTTGAATAACTAAGACGGGATGTATGATCATTTGTGATCTAAACTAGCATAAATGACTTGTTCAATCTTTCTCTTCCTTTGTCTTCTCTATATTGTTTTTAAGAATTATTTTATCAATCTTAATTTTTATTGCCTTCAATTTTTCAAATTAGATTAGTTTTAAAAGAACTTGAAGAAAGGGAAAATATTTTGAAAATGTTCCAAAACTAATTCACTCCCTTCTTAGTTTAGCTAAACCATCAATTTATTTCTAACAATTGTTAGAATTCGCTTTTAAAAGTTAATCAAAATAAAGATCCTGATATTTTGATATGGCTTTACAAAATCAAACATTTGCGGAAGTATGTCCGAAAAATCATCTCACTTTTAGAAAGCTATAATGCAAATGCTTTAGGAATTCACTAATAAAGGAATTTGTGATGTTGTTATAAATTGACCTTTTACTCCTATACATGTAATTAACAATATGCACGAGGAAAAAGAATTTTCACATTGAACAACAAATGGAACAAGGAAGCACAATAAATTGTCAAGGCCAGTGTAAGTCCAATGAGAGCTTAGAAGTCTAAGGTTTATAAACCCCTTTCTCTCCCAATTATTTTTACTATATATGTAAATTAATATATAAATATATATATTTTTAATTTGTAGTATATTTTATGTATTTGACATTCTCAAATCTTTTATATACTTTTATCTTGACACTTCCAAAATATTTTCTGAAGTTTCATCATGGTCAAGGCAAGAAACATAATAGCTTTTGCACTCACCTTGGACAAGTTTTATGGGATCTCTATATGAAAAATTACAAAAGAAATGTGACAAGTCTATGAGGTCACTCATGAAGGAACAAAAGAGGTGAAGAGGGCAAGAAAGAACAATTTGATTCAAGAGTACGAAATGTTCAAAATGATGTAGGATAAAACCATATGTGATGTGTAGAAAAGATTCACATACTATTGGATTGATGAAAACAATACGCCTTGGTAAGTCCTACATCACCTAGGATAAGCTAGGGAGTGGGTGTTGGTGACTATATAATAGACTCTAAGTCTATGGTGTTCCTTGGCCCAGTCAAAAAAACTTTAAGTTTGTATTTAACTTTTTTTTATACTCTTGTAGTAGAGTGTTGTGAGGTTTGGATTAAATTCTTGTTTTGGAGAGTGTGAGTGTACTTAGGGTCAAAAGACACGAAAGACTAGTCTATTTGTTGTACAAAATTTCACATAGCATTATTCTCTGGTTGTTTTTAGACTACTGTCATGATTTTTTCTTTGGTATATTTCTTTGTTAGTAAGGTAATTCTTGGGAGTAAAGATAGTGATGTTCTTCGCTGACAATGTGTTTTCCCAACACATACATCATCAACCATGTCATGGCTTTAGGTAAGTAATTTTACACTGAAGAATTGAATATAAAATCTCTATACACTAACCTTGTTGATGACAAAAAACAAGGGTTATAAGAAGAAGAAAGGATGCATTGTTTAGGAGGATAGTGCATCTTCCTCATTTTCATCTAGTGACCGTGGAAAAGAAGCAAAATTTATATTTACTTGTGGGTCAACATTTAAAATCAAGAAGTGTAAGTAACTCAATTTTTTCTAAACATGTAAATAATGCTCAACTTGTTAATGCTTTTAATGAAATGCATGAAGAAGCAAAAACACTCTTCTTATCAAATGAAGGGAGAAAATAAGTGGCTTGAGAATACTCTTAAGTAATTGAAAGAGAGAAACACAAACCTTAAAATTAATGTGGAAGGTCTTGAAATGATTTATAAACTCCTCTTATGATTGTAAGGCTTGTTTGAAAGGGAAATCCTGTGGGTGTCGATCTTGAAAATATTTAGAAGGAAAAGTAATGTTTCTTGAATGTGAAATTGCAAGATTAAAATTGGAAAATATAACCTAAATGTGTCATCCTAGATTCTCAAAGAGAAAGGAATGATAAAATTGATCTTAGTTTTATGGCAAACAATTGTCAAAGGGAAAGGAATGATAAAATTGATCTTAGTTTTATGGGAAACAATTTTTTGACAAAGGTTCTTTTTGACAAAGTTTTTATAAATAAAATAAAATTAATTAATTTTTTATTTTTAATCAAAATAAAATAATAAAATAATATTTTATTAGAAAGTTTGTCAAAAATTGTCAAAAATTCTTTTGTCAAAATATCATTTTTCTAGTTTTATTCCATCCAAAGAACCAACAAAAGTTGTTACAGATTTCGGAAAACTATCATACACATAAAAAAGAACCTGCTTCTATTGTATAAAAAGACGGCATACAGAAACTAATAGGTTTTAAGCAAATTTAGTTCGCCAATATGCTTCGGTTTCCAAAAGTCATTTTTTTGGTTGAATGTTCTTGTTTGATTGAATGTTCTTGTTTATTCTTCTTGACTTCTTTAGGAGTGAAGGATTCACTTTCCAGGAATTGGTAAAAGTTTTCTATTCTAAAGTCTTAAAGTACAAAAATTATTATTGATGAATATATTTGGACGAAGTTATTCTGGGCTTCTTCTGGGCTTAAGATATTCAACAAAGTTTCTGTTTATCTGGATTAACCACAGTACAAGGAACCACCTTCAAGCTGTTCAAAACTAGCTGATGCAGATGCACTTTGGCATTCTTTTTTCCAATTCCAAGTTTGTTACAGATTATAAAAAATCACTTTCTATGTTGATTTAAGATCGATGTGTCATCTCATTCATTTATTCAAATGAATGAACAAAAGGGTTAAAAAATGAACCATAAAAAGTGTACTAATCTACAAGGAAACTTCCACATCATGTCATTCATATAAAACCAAACAAAGGAAAAAGCAATCTAAGAGCCAGGCACAAACTTGGTGGCATAGACCCAAGCATTGTTAGCCACAGGGTTGTCAAGGTGATCCAAAAGGTTCTCAAGAGGTCCTTTCCCAGTGACAATGGCTTGCACAAAGAACCCAAACATGGAGAACATGGCCAACCTTCCATTCTTTATCTCCTTAACCTTAAGCTCAGCAAAAGCCACAGGATCATCAGCAAGTCCAAGAGGGTCAAAGTATTGGCCACCAGGGTACAGATCATTGCCCTCTCCCACACCAGGAAGCCCATTGATGCGAAACCCTTCAACAAGACCCATCAGCACAACTTGGAACCCTAGCACTGCCAAAATGCTCTGTGCATGCACAAGGTTAGGGTTCCCCAGATAGTCTAGGCCTCCTTCTGAGAATATTTGTGCTCCTGCTTTGAACCAAACTGGCTCCTTGAAATCCACTCTCACCCACTTCTCAAGCACTTCTGGAGTGATGCATCCTAGTGCTCCAAGCATGGCCCAACGCCCATGGATCACCTTGTTTCAGATAACAATTTCAGTATGTCTCAACATGCCATGTTTTTAATCATTTCTCCATCAAACAAAAGGCTTGAATCCAAAACTAAAAAATTTGGGGACGGATTCAGTTAAGAAATATGAGTTTTATTGCAGAGAGCAGTTTATGGTGTGTATGAAGGAACATTACTGATATTGCTTCTTTGTTTAGATGAAAAACCGGTTAGAGCCTACAATGCTTTGTCAGAAAAGCAAGTATTTTTCATGTTAAAGAAACTTGATGAATGGTTTTGTTTGTGCTGACATGAAACCTTATGAAATATTTTCATAGTAGTGTAAGAAAAAATGAGTGACCTCAAGAGCCCTGTTCTTGGCAAATGCTTCAGGATCAGCAGACAATCCAGCAGTGTCCCATCCATAGTCCCCTGGGAATTCTCCTGTCAAATATGAAGGAGTCTGAGCTGAAAAGGGTCCCAAGTATTTCACTCTGTCTGGTCCATACCACAGTTCATTTCCCTGCTCATTCATCAACACAGATAACACTACATATAAGCCACACTACACAACCCAAAAGTATGAAAAAGTATGAAAAAATTCCTCCTTTTCTTCTAACAACCATGCTAGAAAGTTATTATAGTTTCATACCAGAATATCTAAACAAATCTAAATTATAACTTGTTAGAAAAATTCTTCTAAACTGTAAATAGTATAGTGATGACTAACACAGTGATAACTAATATACTCCCACATATTAAAATTACATCTTGATAAATTAACAAATCTAACTACAGATATTATTTTACAAATCTTCTACAAGTAACATTCACATTCCAACTTGGTAATAAACTCTTAACAGAAAACAACTGCAATATATGAATATGTGTGTGAATTGGAAAGTACCATGGTGTATTTCCCATGTCCCATGGAGACAAAATCTCTAAGAGGGTTGGCATTGGTTGCTCTACTTTGGCCAAGGAAAGGTGTTGGTTTAAGGACAGTGCCGGTGCTTGCTGAGGCTGCCATTAATGTTGCTGCCATGGCTTCCGAGTACTTTTTTCTTCAGCTGAAAGTTGAAACCTTTAACTTGGTTAAATAGAATAAGACTCCAAGAATGGTTCAACAGAAGATGGTAGAAACTAGGAAGAGGATGTGTGCATGAAGTATATGTGTGGGGAAAGAAAATCTGAGGGACATGAGTGGTTATGAAGACAACATGTTTGTGGTGGGACTGTGTTGTTTGGAGCAACCAATGAGAAAGCTTCAAAAGATTTGTAGAATCTCCAACTCATCTTTCCATCCACATTTTATCTTTTGCTTAATAATAATATTGAAAAAAAATACTTGTCTTGTTTGTACATGTATATTTGGAAAATATATTTTATGCGAGTAATTTCTTAATAAGTCAGAGAATATGCTGTCAAAAATATTCAGATATTCTGTCACTTTCTACAGGAACATATATATTTGTGTTTTTATCAAAATGATTTTAAACTTTCTGTATACGAAATCACAGATGACATGTTTAGCTGAAGTTTCTCTTTAGCACTTGTGATATGAAATAAAATAATAATATCAAAACATAAACAATTTTTAATAATAATGTATTACAAATAAATGTTTTTTTTTAATGTTTAGCTTAGATGCTGTCAATATTTGTTTGTTAAAGAAACAGCTTCTTCTTCTTTTTTTTTTTAAATAAATAAATAAATTAGACAAACATAAAATGTGAAGTCCACGGGCCTTGGCCAATTCCATTTTTTTTTTCCAATTTCTTCATTTTATGCTGTAAACGTCTTTAAAATTTTCACTTCTTTTTCTCTCTGCAATCTTCTCCGCTTCTCTTTAAATTTTTAATCCCGTTTTTCATTTTTCAAGAACAGATTCAACAATATAAAGGACAACAAGTCCTGAATAAGTTTGAACAGATAATAATTAAATCTAGAGTGAGTGTCTTATTTTATGCATCTCTTAATTCCTTCTCTATTATGTGTGAGCACTTGGCAACTTTATTAGTTCTCTTGAAGAGAAATTGTTCTATCAAATTGTTCATTTTTTGTTTGGGTTTTTATTTGTTTGATAATGTTTTTTCACAATCCTAGAATTTTGGTATAATTTCTATCTTGAGTAATTATTATTGCACTAGAAATATGTATTGGATGAACTGAGGTGACATTGGTCGTATAAACCGATATTATACTTATGTGCTTGTCAGGATGAAATCGCTCATGTGAACTAATACCATATGAGATATATTAACCTAAACAAGATTTAATTTTAATAGATTATGATTAGACAAAAGAAATTATTTCATAATTAATATTAATTTAATGACGTATTATAATTTTTTATTCATAATAGTGATTATTTTAATAATTAATAACTTTTTATTTTATAAATTTGTATCTAAATTGGTCATTATAGTGACTAACAACTTTTGGACATTAAAATTGGTTGCTAATGAGATATTTTCTTATAATGTTAAAACTTTAACTTGTAAATATGTATGAATGTGATAGAAAGGTGCAAACGAAAGAAGAGAGAAAGTTAGGTAGAAAAAAAGAAAGAATGAGATAAGATTAAATGATGTTGGAAGTCTTACATCGATTAGAGATAAGGCAATTTCATAATATATATAAGTGGGTAAAAATCTCACCTTCAAGCCAGTTTTATGTGATTGAGTTAGACTTAAAGTTCACTTCTTAATATGGTATTAAAGTCATGGTTAAAACCTATTCTAGCGAGATTTGTGTTTGTTGGACATATAGTGGTGACCTTACAAGCCAGTTTTATGGGGGTTGAGTTAGTCTTAAAGTTCACTTCTTAATAGATGAAGAAGATATAAGGCTTATCTCTTTATTAAATGAAAGCATAATGACTTTGACTTGAGCTTGGAGGACAATGACACATGCATGACTTGTAAATAAATGAATAAAAAGGATGATAAAGGAAAGATGAGATGACTTAATGCACATGTACTACATTTAATGCATGCATTCATTACTTAGGAGAAGTTGACACATGTGCATGGCTTATAAATATGGATAATTGAAAAGCTAAATGAAGTGAAAAAATGAAGAAAATGTGAGTTAGGTGAGAAAGGAGGAGAGAGAAAGAGAAAGAGAGATAAAGAAACTTTGGAATAATATATATATATATATATATATATATATATATATATATATATATATATAAATATATCTCAACCTTTTAAAACTATTCTCGGTGCGCCCCTTCAATTATATATTTATCTTTTGTTTATTTTGAATTATATATTATTTTATTTGTTTCCATTCAATTGTTATCTTCTTTACTTATTTAATTTTACCTTTAGTTACATACTAATGTTATTTATATATTTAATTTACCCTTCAGTTACACATTTGTCCACTTTATTTATTTTATTTTATTTTATTTTATTTTATCTCTAGTTACACACCTACTTACTTATTTCTTTTAATTTATCTCTAATTATGCATTTATTATGTTTATTTATTTTATTCAATTTATTCCAATTATGCACTAATCGAGTTACATATTGGTCATATTTATTCATTTAATTTCATTTATCTCTAGTTATGCACGGGTCCTTATATTAATTTATATTTTTTTATTATATTTGTTTATAACATTCCAATTCATATATAGTTATTTATTTAAATTTTTTGCTTTGATTCTTATTTTATTGTATCATTATTTTATAATTCAAAAAATATAAAAATAAAGTAAAGTAAATATTATTTTATTCAATGAATATGGATAAAAGAAAGTTACCTATAAGTTTTATAGACATTTTATATTATTTGTGGATGATGTTTGCATTATTGGTCAAGAATAACATATTTTGATAGTCATCACAATTTATGATCTTTGAAAATGTCCAAGAGTATGTCAGTTAAGAAAGAGTTAAGTATGATTTTAATGAGTTGAGATCAAACCAATGTTAGAGTGTTTGTACTTGGGAAGTCACAACTTGGTACACTACAAGATGAAAGGCAAGGACCATGGTAGGGTCTAAGGAAATTTTATTAAGTAGATGAATATTTGGATAGTTCAGAATAACGTGTTGGACTAGGATATTCATAGGCAAAACTTGGGATTATTCAATACTTACTCGGTATCACCAAGGTTAGATAGTGAGTATATATCTCTTTTATGGACTGATGAATGGCTAATATTCTTGAGAAGGAAATAATTATTATACTACCTAATCACTTTCCAAAGTAACTTTTGATGTCCATAATGGATCATCAAAAGTGAAATAAGGATCATATGTTTAATAAAAAATGAAATTGAATCGTGCAGTTGTAGGTCCAATTCTAGACCCCAGTATTTGTATTGTTTGTTGAGTTTATTAAGATTGATATTTAAGACTTATAAAGACCTCACTCCTTTCATATTTTTGTTTCATATGTACCTATTGCACGAGTAGAAGAAGAACCTACTCAATGAGAGTTGTTTGCGAAGTTATTAGGGGATCTTTTGAAGAGTGACTTGTGGATAATTTACATTAATACCTTTAAGAGATATTAAAAATATAGATAATCTTATTTTCTGATGTAAAACTCTTAATATTCTACAAAATACATATTTTTGTAATATTTTATGAACAATTACAAAGATGTAAATTATTATTATATATACATATATATACATATATATACATATATATATATATACATATATATACATATATATATATATATATATATATATATATATATATATATATATATATATATATATATATATATATATATATATATATATATATATATATGGATATGAAGTTATGTTATTGTTAGTGTTCTCTCAAGAAAAATATTATTGTACAAAAATAAAATTAATTCCATCTTTTTATCAAATAATAATTATTTTTGTAGTAGTTGGGGCGTTACATTTAGTGGTATTAGTTCTTTCTATTAAGACCTTGGGTGTGGTATTTTCCATGTGTGTAATCTTTACTAATAAGTAGAGGTACAAGTTGTTTGTTCTTACACTTTTCTTGAATTAGAGAAGTCTAAGATACATATAGTAAGAATAAATCACAACAATTAATACTTGTTGAAGTTTTAAGAAATAGTTGAAACATAAAAACAGTTATGTATTATGCATAAATTTCCACTATTTTAGCCAACTGATTTGTCTTTTTAATGGACTGTTTCATAGCTCAAGAACAAATTAGTCTGCTGTTTTATTTTTTGATCGATTGAAAGTGTACTGGTCTGCTGCTTTTACATCCTAACTTTCCAATCTATTTGATTCAATTGAAAAGAGTTTTAAGCTTTCAAAAAAGTTTTAAATAGCCAATTCAAACCCCCCTTTCTTGTCTTAAATCACCATTTCAAAACTAACAATTGGTATCTAGAGCAAGGTTCTTGAAAGATATTCAAGTTTAATAAAAAAACTCTTTTGAAATGGCTGAAAATAAACTCCCTTTTGCTGAAGGTGTCTCTATTCATAGACCACCTATGTTTTGTGGCCTAAACTATCAGTTTTGGAAAATAAGGATGCAAATTTTCATTAAATCTATAGACAAAGGGATTTGGGATGCAATAGTTAATAGACCATATACTCCTAAATGTCTTGTTGAAAATAAGTAGGTGGACAAGCCTTGGACTGAATCGACGGATGAAGAAAGGAGAAGAGCTCAATATGATTGCCATGCCAAGAATATCATCACTTCATCTTTGAGTATAGATGCAATTTTTAGGGTCTCCCAATGTAAGAGTGCAAAGGAAATGTGGGATGTCCTAGAGGTTACACATGAGGGGACAAATGAAGTGAAGAGAGCAAGGAATCACGCTTTGATTCAAGAGGATGAGCTTTTCAAGATGCAAAAGGGAGAGTCCATAGAGCTGAAGTTAAAAAGAGGTTCACTCACATAGTCAACCATCTCATGGGTCTAGGCAAAGAATTTGACAAAGAGAAGCTAAACATCAAAGTGCTAAAGTATCTTGATAGAAATTGGAAACCAAAGGTGATTGCTAGCACTGAATCCAAGGATTTATCCATCATCACCACAATTGTACTGTTTCGCAAACTAAGAGAGCATGAGATTGAAATGCAAAAGCTAAGTGAGCTTGAGTCAAGTGAGAAAAAGGTAAAAACCATAGACTTGAAGGCTAGCTCCAAGAAGAGTGATGATATCGAAGAAGAGGTTGTTGAATCAAGTGATACTGAGAACTTGAATCTACTAGTCAAGAGGTTTGGGAAGTATCTCAAGAGGAAAGGCAACAAAGGTAATCAAAGGAGGTACATTTCTAAACAAAATGATTCAAATAATACTTTTAAATTCTCATGTTATAATTGTGGAAAGCAAGGACATATCAAGATTGGATGTCTTAATGTTAACAAAGAGAAGGAGAAGGTTGGTGACAGGAAAAAAGAGAAAAAGGTCAAGGAAAGACGTGCCTACATAGCTTGGAAGGACAATGATGATTCAACAAGTACTTCATCTCAAGAAGGAAGTGAGGAAGCAAATTTATTCCTCATGGCTGGATATGAATCATCCCCATCAAGCCAAGTAAGTTCCTTGTCATCTAAAGATAAAAATGACTATTACCAATTGTTGCATGACTTTGAAGAATTTCATAATGAGGCTAACAAAATTGTTGTCATGAACAATTGGCTAAAAGGATTAAATAAATTGCTAGAAAATAGAGTTAACTAACTAGAATAAGAAATAACTGACTTAAAAATTGATTTCAAACATTTAGAAATGATTTACAACAATTCAGTCGATTATTCTAAAAAACAGTTGGTTGTAAAACCTTGTGAAAATTGCACTACTTTGAAAACTCAAGTGAAATATCTTTTGAAAACATGTGCAAAGTTCACAAGAGGAAAAGCAAACCTAGAAGCTGTTCTTGGCTCTCAAAATTGTGTTTTTGGGAAGGCTGGACTTGATTATACACTTATCCATGAAAAGAAAGACAAGAAGTTCTCTAGTTTCTTTTCCAAGAGTGAGCCAAATGTTATGCCATTCATTTCTTGCAACTATTGTATGAAGAAAGGTCATGTTCTTAAGAAGTGCTATGCTAAAAAATATGATGTACCTAAGGGATTTATGAAATGGATCCCAAAAGGATCTAGAAAGGCATAACCATGTTGGACCCAAACTATCAAAGGGTACCATGTAATGCTATGTTGTTTTGCGGGTCATAAAATAGGAAAAGAAAGACCTATGGTACCTAGATAGTGGCTGCTCGAGGCATATGACTAGTGATAAGTCCAAGTTTGCAAAGTTGGAACTAAAGGACGAAGTCTTTGTGACTTATGGTGATAATAACAAAGGAAGGATACTTGGAAGTGGTGTCATAAGCAATAGAGCCTCATTCAACATCCACAACATGCTTCTAGTTGAAGGGCTAAAACACAATTTGATAAGTATAAGCCAATTGTGTGACAAAGGTTTTAAAGTTGTGTTTGAACCATACCATTGCCTTATATATGATGCATGCGGTAGCATTTTGTTGGTAGGAAATAGAGTCAACGATATATACTTGCTTAATCTGCATCATGCATCATTTAGCATTCACTGTTTGCTTATAAAAGAGGATGATACTTGGTTATGACATAGGAGACTTTGTCACATACATATGCACCATTTAAATCGACTAAATAGAAAACAATTGGTTGAAGGGTTACCAAAACTTAAGTTTGAGAAGGATAGGATATGTGAAGCATGCCAAAGGGGAAAGCAAATCAAGGTTTCCTTTAAACCCAAAAATTGTATTTCAACTAAAAGACCCTTAGAACTACTTCACAGGGATCTATTTGGTCCTTCTAGAACTATGAGTCTTGGTGGAAACTACTATGCATTGGTTATTGTTGATGATTTCTCTAGATTTACATGGACTTTATTTCTAGCTGCCAAGAATGAAACCTTTTATGCTTTTAAGAAAATTGCCAAGGTTTTAGAAAATGAAAAAAGGTTCTAAAATAGTCTCTCTAAGAAGTGATCATGGTGGAGAGTTTCAAAATGAAAAGTTTAAGCATTTTTGTGAAAAACATGGTATTAAGCATAACTTTTCAGCTCCTAGAACTCCACAACAAAAAGGGAGTGGTTGAGAGAAAGAATATATCATTAGAGGAACTAGCTAGAACCATGCTTAATGAAAGAATTATGTTTTAAACTGTGTGTTGATAAGGCCAATTTTAAAGAAAACGCCTTATGAGTTATTCAAAGGTAGAAGGCTTGCTCTAAATCACCTAAAAGTATTTGGTTGCAAGTGTTTTGTTTTAAATAATGGAAAAGAGTAGCTTGGCAAATTTGACTCAAAAACGGATGAAGGCATTTTTCTAGGCTATGCTGCAAATTGCCATGCATATAGGGTTTACAACAAAAGATTAATGATTGTTGAAGAGTTTGTGCATGTTGTATTTGATGAAACTAACCCAGTGCAGCAGGATCAAAGGCCTAAGATTGCATATGAAGAAGACATATTGCAGGAAAAGCAAACTACTGCAGAACTGGAATCTATTATAGGAAATCAGCCAGCTGAAAAGAAAATTTTGTCGGCTGAGAAAGCTACAGACAACAACTTACCCAAGGAGTGGATTGAACCCAGGGGATTATCAAAGGACAACATAACTGGTGATATAAAACAGGGAGTTACCACTAGATGCAAGCTTGTATTCTTTGAACATGTTGCCTTTGTGTCTCAAAATGAACCTAAGAATGTGAATGATGCATTAGGTGATAGTAATTGGGTTGTTGCTATGCAAGATGAGCTTAATCAATTCGCTATAAATGATGTGTGGTCTCTTGTTTCTAAAACTGATGCAATGAATGTGATTGGTACTAAATGGGTGTTTAAAAATAAAATGGATGACAATGGTAACATTGTTAAGAATAAGGCTAGCCTAGCTGCTAAAGGTTATAATCAAGAGGAAGGTATTGATTTTGATGAAACATATGCACGTGTAGCTAGGCTAGAAGCTGTGAGGTTATTGTTAACATATGCTTACATGTGTAATTTCAAACTTTCTCAAATGGATGTGAAAAGTGCATTCTTGAATGGTTTCTTAAATGAAGAAGTATATGTATCACATCCCCCTGGCTTTGAAGATCACCTATATCCTAATCATGTTTTCAAATTGAAAAAGGCTTTATATGGTTTGAAACAAGCACCACGATAATAGTATGAGAGGTTAAACAACTTTCTTTTATCTAAAGGATATGCTAGAGGTGCGGTTGATAAAACACTTTTCATTAGAAAGCATGCAAGTGATGTAATACTTGTTCAAGTATATGTAGATGATATAATCTTTGGATCAAATAATAACTCCATGTGTGAAGAGCTTGTTGCAACTATACAAGGAGAATTTGAGATGTCTAAGATGGGTGAGCTAACATCTCAATTCTTTCTCTATGCACTTGGCAACTTTATTAGTTCTCTTGAAGTGAAATTGTTCTATCAAATAGTTCATTTTTCTATTTGGGTTTTTAATTTGTTTGATAAGTTATTTCTATCTTGAGTAATCATTATTACACAAGAAATATGTATCGGATGAACTGAGGTGACATCAAAATTATATATAGATCGATATTATTCTTTTTGTGTATGTCAGGACCAAATCAATCATATGAATTAATACAATATGAGATATTTAACCTAAACAAAATTTAATATTAATCCATTATGATTAGATAGAACAAATTATTTCATAAATCTATTATCTCTTAAAATTAGTTAGATGCTTATTGATTCTTTTAAAAAAAATTTGGGTTGTGCTATTAATAAATTAAATTTTATCATACGATTTTAGTTGGCTGAAAATGTTTTTCACCTGCTTGAATAGTTAATAATATAGTAAGACTTAACATAATTGAGTATCCTTTACAAATAAATTTTAAATACATGAGCACAATTATATTTTTTCTAACATGTTTCCATAAATAACTAACAACAATATAATTGATTATTTCTTAACATAATTGATTAAGTTACAATTGAAATGTCTTATAAACAACTTTTAATATTTTCTTTACACGATAAACATACTACAAAGCTTAAACGTATTGATATACACAAAAAAACACTATCAAAAAACGCTCGTCTATAAGAAATAATCTAGAGAAACGTTTCAATATTTACATATTTTTCATTATTCAATCTTTGTATCATCACATACAGGTGATATCCTTTTTACTTCTTTGTTGATTTGTAGTTTTATCTGATACATTTTTATTTGAAGTAGGTTTCTGAAAAAGTATGGTTATATGTTTCATATGTATTGTTTATGCTTGTAATATGAAAATTTTTAAATAGTGGAAACGATCATTCTAAGTGTTGATACTCGATTAGAATCAAGAAGATTCAAATCAATCTTCTTGTTTCTTTAATTGTGAGAAAAGATACTCTTTCATCAAGTGTTTGATTTGAAGAAAGATTTTCAGGAGAATCTCTATTAATAGACCAAAAAGTTTTAAAAAGAATAGATTCATCGATCAGTGGCATATTTTGTTTGGAGAGTTTTTCCCCAAGAAACAATAATATCTCCACAATTGGCATTGAAATGAAAGAATAGATTGTGTAATGGTTAAATAAACGTACTCAAACCTAAAAGGCATACACGCTAGAAGTATGAGAACAATACCCGATCCTAGGTTCATTACATGAATAACTAGTCAAACATTACTGAGTACTAGAGTAATTTGATCCAAAATCCCCTGTACATTATGCACTAAACAAGAAAACAATTTAGCACCACCCTTTCATTTACTTACACCAAACACTGACCAATGCTAGTATGGTTATTCCTTTGTGTACACTAACTTACTTGAGCTATGTCAATTCCATCAGGGTATTTGAATGTATCAGCTGCACCAAATTTGCGGCGTTCTTCCCAATCTTCTTCTTGTTCTTCATTACTGCTGTCATATTCTTCCCGGTCAACGGAGGGTGAGGAAGGATCATACATACTTTTAGAACGGCACAATGGGGTGGCAAGCATGCTAACTTGACCATGGTGTGATATCTCAACAACAACTGTGTCATCATCTTTTGGGAGGGGTTGTTTCCATGGCTCTCCGTCAATTCTCATGAATGTGCACTCAGCTGCACCCTTGTGAAACTCAAATCGGATTCTGCTTGTCTGCGTGGTCAGAGCAGCATAGAAACATAAGTTCAGCAAAATAAGAAAAAGTGAAAGGGATAACTTAAATCGCTTGTTCTCTCGTAATGAAATTGGAATAAAACAACTCTATTTGTTTTTAATTTTGTTTAACAGTAACCGTTTGCATTTGGAAGGGAAAAATATTTTCCATTTTTGTTTTTTTATTTTTCATTACAAAGTATTTTCTCACTTTATTTTCTATTACAAATAAAATTGAAATTGTTCAGAATTCCAAAAAACAATAAAAGGAATTTGTGTTTGGATTTTCTACAAAGTTGTGTATGTCTTCAGAATACACTAATTTTTTTAAATATATTAAAAGAATTTTTAATATATTAAAATCAATATATTTGAAAACATCAATAGAGAAATAGGACAAAAAATACAAAAAAGTATTTGAACTCAAAAAATTATATATGTTTGATTTAATAAAATGTTTTCAATTATTCACTTTAATTAATAAAAATGTCACCTTATTTCTACTTTACCTTTTGTTTTCAAACAATATTTTTAAAAAATAAAAATAAAAAATAAACGAGTCAAAAGTTGTTTTGATCATTTCGCATACAAACTTCTGTAGTTAAATGGAAAACATTTTATTAAATAAAGTAACTCTGTTTTCTTGTTTTACTTTTTATACATACTATTAATTGTACAGATAATATTTCAGCATCTAAAGGAGAGAAAAGGTTGGTTTTACCTGTGCCAAACGAGTCCCGTGTCCATTTGGTGCAAGCAAAACAAGACCATGCCAAGCATCTCTAAAACCAACTAACTCAAATAGGCCATCATCCACATAGGGAAGAGTCAGGTCCCTCTGAGGCAAAATTATTTTATCAGAATCCTCATATGTAATAAATATGTCTAAGTTCTTAACAGAATAGAATTTGGCACCTGAGGAAAAGAGAAGATGAAATTTGGCACTTACATAAATTGATTTCTTCCTATTTGGTTTTCCCCAAGGATCGAGTCCACCAGAAAAGCTGGGCAAGTTCAGGCAAACAATTGACCGAATGCTGTATATGAAATTAAACGTATGAATTAGAATCAAGATTCATAAAATTATACCAAGGTTACAGGTCTTGTTCACTTTCTTCTTGAGCATTATTCTTACATCTTATGTTGTTGCTTTTTCCTGACATTCGTTATATAATAATATTTTCATTTTCTAGAAACAAAATGCTCAATATGTAAAGAAATGAGTCTTCATAAAGCGTCACCTGCGAGGTATGTGGAGATCTTCCCAATGGCCTTTTTTCATTATTTTGACCTTGGCCAGCTGACCTATATTCCTGTGTCAGAATTTAATCATTTCTAAATTAGGCTTCCATAGTGAGATAAATTGTAAACTCAACACCACAGAATTCAGAAAACAAAAAGACAACGAAAAACAAAAACATTCCAGAAGAAATTAGCATTTCTTGTTTACAACCACAAACGACTTGAGACATTATAAGCATATTATAATTCAACTTACCCCTTTAGTCTCAAAGAACCATAAGTATTAAGCAAATATTTGAGTGAATTTTCATAACCTAGAACGGTTTTTGCTGTAGTATATTCTAGACCTGACCAAAAGGAGTTGGAAGCCTCATCTCGTACAGAAAACTTAAATGGATAAACAAAAGAGATATTAAATACTAGATTTAGAAATTAAAACCATTTTTTGTATGGGCATGGAGGATTTCCCCAACCTATAGACGGAGAGTGGTCTCTTGTCAGAAGAGATTACCAAAGGGTGTTTTGCCTCTCACAACTAAGAGATTAACGAAGTATGCTTATAGAATCTAATTATCTAATAACTTTGCTAGACCTTGTTGGTTGAAATTAAAACTGTGTTCTCTTTCTTATATTCTATACCTCAGTATAATGAGGTGGAGGGCTGTACAGAAAATTTAAATGGATAAGGCAAAAAGGAAATTTCATGCTTCTGGATCAATTCTCGTTTTCTTAAAATAAAAATTATGTTGCTCACTTTATCTTCTCTACAGTGACAATACGTAAATGCTGGCAGTACACAGCATCAGCGTATGAAAGAAAAAGAAAAACAGGTCTTTTACACCAAACAAACCTCAGTCTCTGCACGGGAATGGTTGTAACACCCAACTTAGAAAAATGCTATTAGTAAATGTGTCTCGAATAAATAAATTGTACTCATTTTTTGCCAGAAGAAACTCAAGATAACTCGGTGCCTCTTTAGTAACTAACCGTGATGATTGAAACGGAGAAGAAAAGAACAATCCTTGTGAAAATCCAAGCTTCAGATAGGCACTCTGGTTAACAGAAAAAAGGCATTATGAGAGAGCAAATTATACTGAGGTATATGGATAACTATAAGATCCAAATATCTAGTACAACTATATGGATAATGAAATGGAAGCAAAAATGAAAAGTTGAAAACCATGTATCGCTCCACATATATCATGTGTTATATTGAGCAATTTGGGACCTGATTATATAACTGATTTTTAAACTTTTCTGGATGCAACTTCCTCTCTGAATGAAATGCATAAGATACTTGAGCATCCATTCCTACATAGAACACGTACACAATTTTAGGGCTTACTTTCTAGCTGCAATAATATAAAAGCTTTAAAACTCAAAATTTATTTTTCCCCAGAAGCAATGCTGTGGTTACGCAACTTCTGCCTCCGCAGCTCAAAACTTTTTCCCAATGTGCACAGAAATGTACTTGCCACCCCCATCCAAACAGTTTTAAGACAAGTCCGTTTTTCTTACCCATGCTAAAGTAGTTCCAAAATCCCCCACGGTAAGTGTGGTAACCGTCCTGTAAACATACAACAATTCACTGATAAGCATGCATGGAATACCCAGACTCCTTACAGTAAATGAAAATATCAAGGACTCGCAAAGAAAAACTAAAGAAATAAAAGCTTAGAATTGCAATTGCCTGATTCCATTTTGAATCACTTCTCTACTACTTTTATATTCATGTGATTACAAAGACAATCATTAAAGTCATAGGCCTGCAATTGTAAGCTCTTCTAATGCATATATAATATACATTTTAAGCAGCGTTCAAATGAAGGATGAGAATTTGATGTCATATTTGACCCTGAGCGAACCAGAAATTGCCTATCTTTTGATGAAAAGAATAAACTAATCGAAATAAATAATAGTAAATATTAACTTATTTTTCATCAAATGATTAATAACTGTTGCTTCACAAGCATCTTTAATTTCATTCATGATCTCTTTGTTGGCATCTCCATGAGTACAGATTTATCGGCACAAATATGTCCAGGCATCAACAATGAAAAGGAAAAAATACACATGACTCACCATGTTTAGCTTATCTGTTGAAGAGACACGCTGAAATGCATGCATAGCGTGAGGCAGCTCAAGGGGTGCAATAGGGTCACATGAACCTTCTTTTGGAGCCTTCATTCTCATTACAATATGCCAACTGTAAAATATCAGCAGTCAAAGACATTATTCAGTTGCAAAATAACTAACAAAAGATGGTAAATATGTCACATGCTTCAAGCTCCTACATGGAAATGCTGGATGTAGAGGAAAACAGAGTAGCCAATATCCTAATTCTACATTAGCAACAAAGAGAAAACCACAGGCATATATTTGATCAGGCGGCTACAAGGTTAATGGATGTAAAATTAACATCATTAAAATCTAAAACAATCAACAATAAACCCAATACATGATATAGTGTACCATAAAAAACATACCCGACCGCACAACGTGACTAATTTCGGTCTAGACCTCTGTTATTCTAAGAGAAATCAAGAATGCTACCGAAGGAAAAAAAAAATAAATCCTATGTTCATTACTTGTAATGTACATCATATCTTGAAACCTTAGTGGTAACAATACTATAGTAAAAATAAGGGAGGACAAGGAAGGGAAATATCTTTAACATCAGACAAAAAACGTACACTATACAAATGCAAAAATAGTATGTAATTAAAGCATGCAACTTCTGAAGCCTACATAAAAAATAAACAGTTGTCTCTCACAGATCTCGGACACAAGTCTTACAAATGCTCATGCAAATTCTGAAGCCAGAACATTTCTAGACATTTAAAGCAAAGTTCCACTGAATGTTTTCAGCAACGATATACTGAATACAGCATACATTTATGCAAGTGCACGTGAGAAGTTTCAATAAATTTGAAAATTCAAATAAAAGGAGTACATACCTGTCTATTTTCATTTCCTTTGCCGCTTTTACATTCATTAGGAATGCCGTCACTGATTGAAGATCCGTGGTTGGATTTTTCTTTCCCTGTAAATAATAAATTATGTTCAGCACATGTACAACTCATGGACCCTTTATAGCAAAGAACAAAACCTTGCAATTGATCCCGGTTGAAAAGGAAGGTAGCCCTTAATGTATTGAGTTATTAATTTTCTATCAAAAATCATAGAACACCCACACCCACACTCACATGCAATAAATTGACAATTGATGTATATTGCAAAATTTCCAAGAAAAAAATCCAGCAAACAAGCAGACATACTTTGCAATTCACATCTCAAGAATTAGGGTTGCAATTCAAAATTGGAATTGCAATTTGACATATAAGATTCATACTAGAAAATGACCGTAAAAATGAAAACAAAAATTACGACTGATCTATGTGATTATAACCAGTCAAAGAAATGTCAAACTCCAGCAATTGAGACCGACATGCACATTAGTAATAAGAACAAACAAAACGAAAACTGATTCAAGCAAATCATGAAATTCAGAGTTCAGCAGACTGAATAGAAAGTTAAATAAAATACCCATCCAAATGCAAAGGGAAGATTATTTCCCGTCCCCAATGGTACCGTTGCAATTGGTGGCGGATGACGTAATTTAAGGTCAGATACAACTCCAAGAAGCCAGCTAGCAGTACCATCTCCACCTGCAACCTGATTTTCTAGAATACATTAGAAACAAAGACTAATCAAAGATCATCAGATAGTTACACTATAACAACTTCAATCTTCTTCCTTGCTACACAAGTAAATCATCAGATAGTTACACTATAGCAATCATCTTACAATTATTCTCAATCTATTCTGAATTTCAGCTGCAAAATCATCCCCATTGTGCTTGAGCGTTTCCAAAGTCGCATAAAGCTTCTGCAGCACCTTATCCGGAGCATTTTTTCCCAAATCAAAAACCTGGTACATTAGTGAAATGAAATTGTCTTTCCATCAAACAGGTTGTCCCACCTTAAAAAAAAAAACTCAGATACTTACAAAAAAAAAGGACAAAAACAGGAAAAAACAGTTTACCTGGTTTTTGTTAAGAAGTGTACTATAGGAAACAAGAAGCTCCCCTCCAAGCTGGCCACCACTTTTGGAGTTTATGAAAACAATCACAGGGCACGCAGGTACATGCGAGACACTTTTCCCCTCAGATCCTGACAGTAATATGTAATCCGGAATACAGAACTCCCTCAAAGTTCTATCATAACTACCATCACCCATTGCTATTTCCCAGCTGCATGTTTGTATCACCAGAAGAAAAAAAAAATCAAATTTAATATAAATGCAACAAAACTTTCATGTAATTCCTTTCGTGCTTTTAGGATAAGTGTCGTTCTTTAATAATTGAAATTTCACCCAATTTATGATGTTAATGCAAAACTTTTGCTCTTAGTTTACAACTCTGATTACTAAAGAATACCAAAATAAACTTCTGAGCTGTATCTAATCTAAGTTCTTTCCATAGAAATTTTCAAGTCATAATAAATTAAAACTTTAAAAATTAAAAACAAAAACAACAGAGTAATGACAATCCACCAATATATAATTCGAAGTACTAAACTACCTCGACTTTCTACAGTAACTACCATCACCCATTGCCATTTCAAAACTGCGTATTTTGGTCACAACAAAATGTAAGTCAAACATAAGTTCTAAAATATATAAATTGGAACAAAAACGAAATATTCTTCCATCAAAACTAGAGTTTCACTTAACTTAATTTTCCTTACGAATTAAGAAAGTGAAATTCTAATTCTAGTTGAAAATCAATAAAAAACACTGAGGAAGCAGCAGCATCAAAGTTTTTCCATATAAATTTCCAAAGTAATTAAAAAAACAAAAGCATCCAAACGCGCACAAGTAAAAAAAAAATTAAAAATAGAACGTTGAAAATGATAAATAAAATAAACAAAACAAAAACAACAGCAACACGGTAATGACGATCTACCACCACCACCTCCGAACGAGGAAACGAGAAACCGAACGCTTGCAATTTCTCACCACCATTTCCTCAACCGACGCGAAAGTTAGTTACGCGTGTCGTTTTGCTACGTCTTTTTTACTTCGGCGAACGCAGCAAACCAAACAAACACAGCGAAAGAGAAAGCACTTTTAACAAAACCAACTGTTTTCGAGTTGAACTTTTCACAGAACCGGATTCCGCAAAAGCGGAAACAAAAGCTAACTTATTCAGAGTGCCAAACAGAGCCTTGTGCCCCGTAGTACGAAACAGGCATCACGCAACGTATGTGAGCAGTGCGCAGATATTTGAAAAGAAGAAAAAGAAGAAGATACCTTACTGAAACGGCACCGTATAAGCGTGACGAGTTGCTTTCGTAACAAGATGCTGAGAGCGATCCGAAGAAACAGTGTTTGGTTTGTTTAGCTTTCGAAGCAAGAGTGGATTCCTTCGAAAAAAATCTAAGGAATGCGCGTAGAGAAGATATTTGAAGGTCGATTAGTGCTTCGAACGATTGAAGTGGTTTTGAAACGGAAACTTGAAGGAGGCTTATATAAATGAAAAGGTGAACGTTGAATGTGACAGAGGAAGATGGAGGCTTTGAAACAATGAAAAGTTACTGCAAGGTTTTGCCGCGTCATGCCTCGGTTCGGTGGCTTTATCGAGGTTGAGTTTGTCGTTGAAAGTGGGGCCCACGCTCCAATGGAATTGCATGACGTGGAAATTTCCTATTTTTCTTTTCTTTTGTTTTCTTTCGCTTTTATACAAAGTGGGGTAACTTGAGGGTGGTTTTAAAATTAGAAAATAATATTTTAATTTTTTTTTATTTATTTTTAATTCATTATTCTCACCACTTTTAGATTATTTATTTTAATTTTTTAATGATGTGATGTGATGATCTAGAAATGATAAGAATAATAAATTAAAAATAGGTGAAAAAATAGGTTAAAGTATCATTATTTATAAAATTATTAAATTTAGTTAGTATTTTCTGACTTCACTCTAGTTTATAATCTATTAAATCTGTAGCTTGTCAATTTATTTTTTCTTTTTAAACTAAAATTTGAAATAAAAAATAATTTAAAGTATTAATTTTTATTATATTATTTAAAGAATGTAAATATATAATAATATTATAATTAAAATCATTAATGCATAGCTTAATTTTAATTATTAATTATTAATTATTAATTACAATAAAATAATATAAAGATAGAAGTAATAAATTTTTAAAATTTTTTAACTTTTTTAATTAAAAATATTAATTAATCATCTACAAGTTTAAAAATATTTACATGATTAATTCTTTTATACATATCTATAAATTTAAAAGAAAATTAAAATAAAATTGAATTGGTTGATTCGATCTTCAACAAACGTAAAAACCTTAAAATAACATAAGTTAAAAACCTTTTTGTATTAATACACAGATTTTGAATTTTGGCAAAAAATTTCAACTTACTTTCTCATAAGGTGTGAGCCTAATCCTAATCCTAATCCTAATCCAGTATTAAGGAATCAACAATGAATCAAGTCAAAATCAGTTAAACTCACGTCTTTACCATCCTTTTCAACCAACTGGATTTCAGTGAGAGAGAAAAAAGAAAAAAAAAAGACAGCAACTAAGGTAACAAAAGAAGAAATAACTAAAGTAATTTGTGTATATTAGAAAAATAACTAAAGTAATTATTATTATTATAGTTAATATTTTTTTTAGTATTTTTTATTGAAAATATTTAGCTGTTAATGTTACTTTTTTTTTATAATAGGTTATAATGAAGCTCAGTGAAACAATTAACTTCAAAAGAAAACTTTCTAATGTTTATTTTTGAAAAAATTGACTTTCCAGATTAAATATATATGAATGAAGCTTTTACATTCTTGAGGGACTTTTTTGGTTTAAATTTAAATGAAAGTGGACAGTTATGTAAATCAAAGAACTAGTAAATACTTCACACTTTCCTATGAAGAAAACTACCGAAAGGTTTAATTCAAGAAAACACGTTTAAAACTAAACTAAATGAATAAATTGAGATCTCAAGATTAAGTAAAAATGAAAGCATAAAACTAAACTAAATGAATAAATTAAGATCTCAAGATTAAGTAAAAATGAAAGCATAAAACGGCTTGAAATACAAATGTATAAAAGAATTAAATTTGAATAATTAAATAAATAATTGTGAAGCTCTTGAACTGTTTTTCAAGATTGTATTTCATCTCTAAATTAAATTATATGTCCATATGTTTTACAAAAATCGTGTAAAATAACCTCTTAACAAATTAAATATGAAGCTTTCAGTGACAAACAGATATTTACAGTAAATTATAATATAATCTCTCTATACTATTAATTAAAGATAATATTTTATATAACTTTCATAAAGTTGACAGAAAAAACAGATTTATAATTTAGTTAAAGATAAAAAAATTTTTTTAAAATAATCTAGGAACAAAAAGTATATTTAATTCTAATTATAAAAGATATACAAATAACCTGAACAAGAGTTTATTATTTTTTCTACTCTAGATGATACAATAGTCCTTCTATATCTTCGATATCTGTAGACATTTCATTCCACAGTTATTTTTATAGTAGGAATTACATGCCCAGCCCCGAACAATGATCTCAACAACCCACTTGTGAAAAGAAATGTCTCCAAAGCATGACTTTTTCAATTTTCTTCATTGTTCATACTCTTACCTACTCTCTCAATAAATAATGACTCATGAGAATTGTTTAATTTATTTTACTTATTTTGAAGTCATTATAATCTTTATGGATGAAATCACATCATGTACTTATTGATCTTCACAAGTAAATGTTACTTCTAAGAAAAATCAATATATATTAATATTATAATTTTAAAAAAATTATAGATAAATATTAATTTGACATAAAAATAATGTATAGTATATAAATATACACAAATTTTATCTTATAAAATAAATCAATTTTATAAAATTGAGATGTTCTAAAATTAAACAAAATAAATTAAGTTTATTAGTTTTGTTGCATGTGTAACTCCCTATGAATTATCTAAAATAGGATAGTCTTCTTGAGTTGAGCATATGATTAACATTTTGAAAAGAAAATATATGCCTCTTCATAGTCAAACTCAATTTGTCAGTGAAGAAGAATTTGCGTTTGCTACATCTAATATAAAGGTTAATCCAACGACCGATTAGTATTTCAGAAATTAACAAAGTGTCCCTCACTTATAATTCATTTAAAATTATCTATATTATTACATAAAGAAAATTTCTCATTCGATTTCAATTTTATCATTTAAGTATTTTTTAAAATTAAAATAATTATTTTACCAATTTTGTTTTTGTCTGTCGAGAATTTAGTTTGATCGATTTTTTACTCGTTTTGATAACTAAATATCTCTGAAGTGAGTTCTTCTTCATGGAGCTAGTAAATACTTAGTTTTTGAGTCTCAACTGTAGGTTTTGTTTATGTCTCGATATCGATGCAAAACATTAAGCTGATTAGCGAATTATCAACCTTGTACACTGATATCACCTACACGCTTAAGGAATTTAATTGTTTGCTCACATGGTCTTCCACCACGATCTAACGCATAACAATCAGTCTTTTTGTTTGTTTTTGGATTTTTGGTGAAGATGAATTGTAATAACAAATGGATGAGGTGAAAAGTAAATGTGGTTAAATTCAAAAGAGGGATACAATTATTAATAAAAATGCAATACAACAGCAGTAAATAAAGGTAACTTTTGCAGAAAAGTAAATTACCAAGCAAAGTAATGAAACTTGTAACAAAAATTAATGAAAGTGGTGATCCAAAATGCAACAATCAACACAAATTGAGCCATTTTTCTTGTATGCAACGTTTAAGAATATATGATTGTTTCACACTTTGTCACCTCCGGAACTTATAAAATAAACCTATTTATGCTTTCTAACTCCTCCTCAATCGGTTACAAGATTTGAGTTCAAATTTTGAACTTAGCCACAAATAACTAACTTGGAACTACTCTTCACGGTTTTAGGGTCTGCATAGTCTGAGCAATTACCGTCCACTTCCAGTTCGATTGCTGCTTTGTTCTCCTCAATTTGCTTCTTGGTGTTCATTGATCGATATCTTTGACTTTCATGTTCCCTCAATCAACTGAACGAAAAATAGATAAAGTGACTTCTTAAGAATTACATGTCCATCTCATGACATTCATCTCGTAAAGAAGAATTTCGTCAAATGCCTCTATAGAATATAATTCTCTCTAGTTTACAACGAGTTAGGCCTAAGAGATGCGGGGCAATATCCAAACAACTTTTGAAAGCAACATTATATTTCTATGCACTATGAGCCCTCGTCTCTCAATCTTAAAGATTTTAGCTTTCGATAGATCAATGTCATGAAATTTGACCATCAATTGTGTAATTTACCTTATTAATTTTTAGTCTTATAACGACTCTCGATCTCTTAAATAATTTCTTTCAATTTCTCGATACCCCAACAACCCTTTTAAGTGATATTTTTTTAATTTAATCATTTTTTTTTCAATTTAACATTTTTTTTCTAAAATTTAACTATTATTTCATACTATAATAACTATTTATAATAAAAAAATATAAAAATTAAAAATTATTTAAATTTACATTTATAATTATAATTATTTTATTATTTTTATTGTTATTTAAATTTTATTTGTTTTCACTAGTGTAAAATAATGTTTAATACTATACTAGATAGACGAAGAATCTTCTTTTAATATTAAAAATAGAAATACCAAGATAATCGAAAATTAAATTTGAGTTATTTTTTCTTTGTTACCTTTTTAACTGCTTGACATTGAAAAACGATTTTTTTTTTCGTTGTCGGTTTGCACTTGGTGTTGACGTGGATAAGTACACCTACCCTGGTAATAACACATAAGTAAAATTATGATACAGAAAAACATTTAAAAATATTTTTGACTAAAATATTTTTCCTTTGTCCTTAAATTTTGGATAAAATTTTATTTTAGTCTTGGAATTTAAAAGTGAGATTTTTAGTCTCTCAAACATAAAACTAACATTTTTAATCACTCAAATTTAAATATAATTTTGCTATTCCTTCAAATTTAAACGTACTTTTTTAAAGTATTTTTTTTAAGATTTAAAATATATTTAATTCTTAAAAAAATTCATATTCTTCAAAATTAGCTTTAAATCAAGTAAATACTATGCAAATGACGAACACCACCATGATAGTTAAATAAAGAAAAAAAAAACTCTTACAAAAAGTGTAAATACATATATCTCTTCATCTCATGTTCATTTATGACATAAACACCTATTAAATAAAAATTACAGTATAAGAAAGGAAATCATATTCAATATAACTTATGATTGAATGATATGTGTGACCATAAAAATTTCTGTTTTTGGTAAAATAATAATAGTTCAGAAATATTATCAAATGCTATTATATATTATTCAGCAATTCGTATATTTTGATTGGTGATAACTTAACATTGTAAAATGGAAAGTTCGAAGAAAGATTTTGAGTTACGTCCACACGTGTTTCCATTTCAAACATGGTCTTTTGTACGCGGTTGCATGGCTGCGCATGTTGCTAATGGTCTCTCATATTGGGATGACAAAAATACTCTTACCCGTAAATATTTGTAGATAAAATTTGCGGTAGATCATGATTATTTGTGGGTATTTATTATTTGCGGATAGCGGATATTTTAATACCCATTTATAAACAGGTCAGATACGTGTATCATATTATCCGTACTCACATATATCCGTTATTTACAAAAAAAATTAAAATTAAAATTTAATTTATATTTTATTAAGTTAAATTTAATTAAAATTAAAATTAATAGTATATTTTATTATATCAAATTTAATTATAATTATAATTTAATTTAATTTATATTTTATTTTTATAATTTTATATTGAAAATTTTATAAAATATATTTTTTTAAAATATTTGCGGGTATCGGATATGTAAGGCCCATTAAAAATCTTTTAATTCTTTTTCTGCCCTAAAGTTAGTGGACTGCCCTTGTAAGTGGGGCTAAGGCCGGCCCAACAGATAAGGTCCCCAAGTCTGCTCTAAACCTAACCTTTCTCTCATTTTTTTCAGAAACTGTCCCTAATCCTAAAGAGCCACAGCCGCACTTCTGTTAGGGTTTACCTCCTCACCATTTCAAGTTCGATTAAGCTGTTCCTACGCCACGTAAGTACTTTCTTTTAGGTTGTGTGATTTCTATCAGCCTTCTTCGTCTTTGACAGTTAGGGTTTCTTAATATTCTGGCCTTTGTTCCGTTTACCCACTGTTTTCAGCTCTTTAGCCGCTCCCAGGGCAGCAGTGCTCGCTATCGTGCCGCCAAGGCTTCGGTTAAACCTTCCTCCAGGTACGAGAAGTTAGGGTTTCGAGTTTGAGTCGTCTTTGATATGTTTTTGAGCTTGTTGGATATTTGTATGGATAAAATTGTTGTTTGTGGTGCGTGGGATATCTTGTATGATCGGTGGGTTTAGAATTATAGCTGCTGCAGGTGAAACAGTGGCGAGACCTGTTAATTTTGCCCAAGCGAGCCAGTCTCGCCTAGGCGAGACAAACAGGGATTCGCCCAAACCAGTTTGCGCGAAGGGTCGCCCAGGCGGCCCGCTCAAATTTTTGAGCGAGCAAACATCTCGCCCAGGCGAGAGGGGTCTCGCCTAAGCGAGATCCCGCGTTGGTTTCTGGATGCTCTTTCGAGCCCTCGCCTAGGCGAAGGGGGTTCGCCTGAGCGAGCTCGTCTCGCCTGAGCGAGCTCGTCTCGCCTGAGCGAGACTCTTCAGCCTGAGCAAGGGGCTGGGCGAGACCAGGTGCTGTTTGGATGCTTGTTTGTTCTTTAATGATTGATATTGGTTTGAGTATGAACGTTATGATGAGAAATATGTATATATATACATTGGAGCATTAAGTAAGTTTGGCATGATTCATGAATTGTAGATGATGGGTTGGTATGAGAATTGGCATGTGAATTAAATGAGATGGGTATTATTAAAGTGGCATGATAACATGATGAGTTGGATCTTACTTACATGGATAAACTATGATGTGTTGGAATGAGTTGGGCCTGGATCATGAAAGGCGTTGGCTTCAAAGGTTGGTAAGAGTGATGTATATCTATGCGTGGTAATTATTATTTGGCTATGTGAATGTGGTTGATCTGTGTCAGTGCATAATTCCTTGGGGTCTCTAGGTGAGACTTTCAGGGTCACGCTTCAGTGGTCGGGACGTAATTCCATGGCCCCTGTTAGTGGGTGTCCATGGTGGTGCCCCATCTGTATAACTGAGTAAGGATTCAAGGTAAGGATTGCATCCTGACACTCTAAGGGGTCAGTTAGTCTCACTTAGAGCGGACTAACCCCTGTGGTGAAAGTAGCAGGAGGCCTGAAATCTATTAAGGGCTAACCTTGTGGTGAGGGAAATTTGATTCATTATAACACTTGTAACACAAAGCTCGGGGGTGAGCAGAGGTATCCACCACAAGTGCAAGCATCCGTTGAATCCGACCAGGTTATACGTATCCGGATGAGTCGAGTCGAGTCGTAGTGTATTGAATGAAGAGTCATGGCATGCTTGGTTGTTGTATGGATATGGGATGGTGAAAATGTAATTGACTGTATGATGACTATGTTATTGGCTTTAGCTTACCCGTTTTGTTGTATGATTGTATTGTATGTGGCTGTTCTTTCTTGCGATGATAATCAATTTGATTGATGAGAGCAGATGGGCGAGGTTCTCGTGGTCAACAAGGGAATGGTGATTCCGCTGCTTAGCCATTTGGGCTGGAGTTACTTTCTTCATGATTTCTTTAGGGCTATGGCCCATGTATCGTGTTATGCTTTTCTACTCTATTCTCTTTCGTTAGACTTGTATATGGTTTCCGTCGGTATCGTGGTGTGCCCAGGTTGCAGGGGTTGTGTTAAGGACCCCAAGACTACGCTACAGTACTATTATTGTGTGACGTTTCCTTTAATTTCGCTTAATAATTAAATGGGACGTTACAGGGTATCCACGGGTACCCACGAGTTTTAAAAATATCCACGAGTATTTTTTAAGCGGATACCCGGCGAGTAACGGGTGGATAACGGGCAGATTTTTTTTTGGCGGGTCGGGTTGCGGGTAGGCACTATTCGTGTACGACCCGACCCATTGTCATCCCTAATCTCATCTATAGCAAGATATAAATAGGATTCTCTCTTTTGTGTCCACATTTCAAAATACCAATTTTATCCTTTAAAATATAATTATTTATTAAATTTTTGAAAATTTACCGTTATTTTTATAATTTTTTTTTATAAAATCGTCTATTTTATTCTTCTCTTTTTCTCTATTTATCAACAATTATTCTCTCATCTTTTTCGATATATTTCACTTTATTTTTAATAAATATAATTTTATTTTATATATTAATTTAATAACATTACATTATCATCACCTACTAACATAATATCACGTATATATAAAAAATGCGTACAGACAAGCACGACACCGTCTATGTGTACGCTAATTTAATTTAAAACTAGTTAGTGACGGGTTTTTGTTTTTATTATTTTTTTAATTTTGTATTAAGAAAAATAATTAATTTGTATTATATTTAAAATATAAATTGTATTTTCTAATTTTTATTTTAACTTGTATTAGAAAATTAATATAATTATTCTTATATTTATATATATAGTTATTAATATAAAATATTTTTAATAAAAAATTTAATGATTTGAGAAAAAAATAAATAATTAATTATGAGTATTTTTTATATAACAAATAAAATAATTTAATGTTGATTTTATTATGTTAAAATAATATATTATTAAAAGAGTATATCTAATAACATCAATAATAATACAAATAATTAAAATTATATTAAAAAATAATATTTGGATTTGAATTTATTAGTTTTAAGTTATAAAATTAATATAATAATTAGTCTATCATCAATGTAAACATTGACACTATGATAATTAATTATTGTTGCATATGTATGATTTTTTTTTTTTGGAGAATTATGCATTTGATTTTTTTTTGTGTGTTAAATTATAAAATTGAAATAATAATCTATTAGTGATGTGTAGTAAAATAATATTGTTGTATAACTAAAATTTATAATTAAACATTTAAGTTTTATATTATATTAAATTAAAATGTGTGTATACTCTTAAACTAAAATGTAAACATATTTTGCATTATGAATTTTGTATGACATTAATGCAATGAAATTGATATTAAAATTGATCAATGACGCTTAGACACGAACAGCTTAAAACACAAAGCAATAATATTAAGAATATATTGACCATATGAAATCAAAGTCAAAGGATAAATGAAATTAAACTTAAAATATTGTAAACAAAATTAACATGTAAATATATGAACAAAATGAATATATTATAATAACATTAATAATAAAAGTACTATTAAATAATAAACAATAGTAATAATTACAGTTGAATAATAGTAATACAAACACGTTACATTCTTTTATCACCTTTATTTTCATTTTCATAACAACAATAAGGTGAAACAATGCTGCTAATACTATTCTGATTTTAACTATAATTTTCAGTTGACTCAAGTTTGGCTTTGATTTGGAAAAATGTACATGTTAAAATTCCACGAACAGTTACTCTTTCTAATGAACAAATTCAAATTTCTATTGATATTTAAACATTTATTTACTCTCATTAATATATATATATATATATATATATATATATATATATATATATATATATATATATATATATTTATAACAAAAGTTTAAAACAAGTCTTTATTGTCTTCAAAATATTGTTCCTACAATTGTCTCTATATATTCTCATGTACGTAATACAGTAATAATAGGTCATTTCACAAACAACACATAAAAGGATAAGTTATGAAAATAAAATTTGTAGTGATATATCAAAGGAACAACTTTATTAGCAATCCATAAACAATTTGATTGAATCAAACACCAACATATAACAATTAATAGACCACACACGGATTTATATATTAAAGATATCTAATAAATGAAATATCAATTGACGTTTTTCGAAAAAAAATCATATTAAGTATGTCCTACCAAAGAGTAACATGTGATTCAAACCAATATCTAGATTTACAAGTGAATCTAAGTATAATTGATCAAGGTAAAATCGTTACAACCCAAATCCGCATATTTACACATGTCACGGTATATAAGAACTCCTCTGTTAACTTCTCACTACCTAATATCTTAGTTTGTGATTTAGATCATTGATGAAGCAAGAGAATTTTTGCTACAATGTAGGTGTCAATTTGTAATATATGTATCAAACAAAAATTCACATATCTAGGACGATATATATGTGACCACATATTCATACAAGTTTCATTATTTTCAATAATCATTTCCATACAACATCACTAATCAACCAAGTATACATACTACTATTAATTTTACGATTACAATAAACATTTAAATACAATCACTAAATAAACAAACACAGAAAATTGTTAAATATGTTTTTCATCTTTACACTATTATCAAGTTGTCTTTCGTTCTCAAACTAAATTACAAATTATTTTGTCCTTTAACTATTTGAAAGTCATATAAAACATCCTCCGCAACAAACAACATATGGAGTGTTTTTCATGTGACAAATGAACTTTCACTTTAGACTATAATAATTTCCACATGCAATTTGTTAGGGATGATGATTTACATAACTTTCATCAAGTTCCAAATAAGGTTATGTTAGACATTACTACGAACTTTGACATCAATTGTCATCATTTTAAACTTTTAACGACATTTATTTTAAGGTTAAAATACATTTTTAGTCCAAATTTTCGTCAAGTTTTGTCAAATAAGTCTTAATTTTGGTTTTATGTTCAAATAGGTCCTAATTTTTGTCAATTTTGTTCAATTGAGCCCTTTTTCGTTAACACCGTTTAAATCATTAATGGCCTTGAACAATGACGGTCACGTGTCACTTCGTGGTTTTTTTCAATTTTTTTTTTTGAATTTTTTGAAATTTTTTAAATGTCCACGTGTTAACCCAACAGCGTGCCATGTGTCAAAGTCAATGTTCTATATTCAATTTGGTCCCTATATTTGTTATTTTTGTTCAATTTAGTCCCAATTTTTGTTAACATGAACCAATTTGGTCCCTCTCCAAATTGAAACTGTTAGGAATTCAAGTGTGAGTCTAAATCCCACATTGACCAGAAATGAGAAAGTAGAGCACTATATAAGGATAAAGACCCATAAACCCATTGCCTTAAGGTTTTGGGTTGAGAGTGGTGTCAATGCTTTATGTGGTTGGGCTCAGGTCTCATTGGTGTGTTGTATCTCCCTAGTGAAACCCCCTCCTTATAAATCCTAACAAGTGGTATCAGAGCCAGGTTAATACCGGCTTAGATGAGTGTAGTACTAGTATGGTCCTAGTATCGAAAGTCTTCCTGACAATGTGGGTCAGGTAAGCGTGTCCCGTTAAGAAAAGAACGGCGGTACAGAAAAGGGCAGAAATGAAGTACTCGTGGTTGGGCAGCTTCCGCTGGAGGGGGAGTGTACCAATGTGGTTGAAGGGACTCACCTTTGAGGGAGAGATTGTTAGGAATCCAAGTGTGAGTCTAAATCCCACATTGACCAGAAATGAGAAAGTAGAGCACTATATAAGGATAAAGACCCATAAACCCATTGCCTTAAGGTTTTGGGTTGAGAGTGGTGTCAATGCCTTATGTGGTTGGGCTTAGATCTCATTGGTGTTTGTTCTCTCCAATGAAACCCCCTCTTATAAACCTAACAGAAACCAAATTTAATTTTTATATTAAAATTCATATTTTTTATTAAATATTTTTATATAATATATTAAAATTCACATCATTATAACTTTGATATAAAAATTAAATTTGGTCACATCTTCAATAAGGACAAAATTGAGACTAAATTCAACAAAAATAACAAATATAGGGACCAAATTGAATATAGAATATTGACTTTGACACATGGCACGCTACTGGATTGACACGTGGATATTTAAAAATATATTAAAAATATATTAAAAATGAATAAAAAAATACAAAAAAAAATACAAAAAGAATTCAAAAAAACCAAAAAGTGACACGTGGCAGTCATTGTTAATGGTCGTTAATGATTTAAACGGTGTTAGCAAAAAAAGACTCAATTGAACAAAATTGACGAAAATTGGGACCTATTTGAACACAAAACCAAAATTAGGACTTATTTGACAAAACTTGACGAAAATTGAGACCAAAAGGTATTTTAACCTTATTTTAACCATCACCATTTTTCTTGGACTTTTAACAACAACAACACCTACGACAGTTTGAAAATTGTCATTGGAGGGTTGTTGTAACCATCGTGGAAAACTCATTCGATATTTTACATTTTATCACTCATTTTCCTTTTCATTATTATTTTTTATTTCCCCTCATCTTGCCAAAGAAACTAATAGAAGTAACTAGCGTCCGTGTGGAGATGGTGAAATTGAAACTAAAATTTATGTTTAAAGTGATGACAAGTGCCAGAAGTAGATTAGATAACACTGTATTTGAGTTCATGACCCTATAACATGTTATAATTCATGAGTTTGATTATATGTTTTGTTAATGGCAAATGAATCTTATCCTGGTCAACCACCTCTGACAGACCCTTCTATTTTATTTATTGTATTATTGAAAAAATAAAGAAACTCAAGGAAAACATGTAGTGGGGTTGAACCACCCACACTCACAACACGAGAATACACTCAAATTTGAAAAAAACATTTACAAACTTTTAAATATCATATTTTTGAGTGAGTGTTAATGTCACAAACATTAAATATTTTTGAGCATTTGGTTTTCCATAAGGTGCGTATTAGACACATGAGAATTAAACTTAAAAATAAATGAAAATGACAATTTAAAGTCCACCAAAAGTACATAATCCATAAATTATAGAATAAAATCTGAGGGTATGACAAGCCTCATAACTAAGAGAAAAAAAAAATAAAGATTTTTGTCATAGTATAACAAGCTACTTTCTTTTAATGATACATCAAAGATTCGTAAAATGATAGAAAGAAGAAATTATGTCTCTACCCAAAAGTTTCCATCACTCGTGTAGAAACATGAGTATTATAACATCAAAAGAAAACTTAGCAAGACTGAAATCTACAACTTGTGAATAAAATAAAAAGTAATTCAATCATAACTTCAAATAACATTATAAAAGTGAACAATGTAAATGGGTTTTATGGCTTTTATCAATTAGACTAAATTAGGTAAAACAATGAACAATTTTTTATCAACGTATATTGTTGGGAGAAAAACATGTGGCAGAACAACACACCTTTGCTTTAAACTTAAAATCCAGAATGGTGTTGGCAGATTTGATATCACAATGGATGATCTTAGGATGACCTAAACAAAATGATTTCAGTTATAATAGATAATAGCTTCAACCCTACGAGAAGAGGTGAGGAGAGGTGAGAAGAGTGATACCTACCAAAACCTAAGTCCGACAATCAAATGTAGAAGAAAGATGATGGAACATAGACCAGAGAATAGTGACTGCAATCCAATGTGAGCAATGTGAGATGAGATGACTGATGCGTTGATGACTGGTGAGACGACGACGGTGAGACGATGACGATGAGTAGTGTGTGGTGTTTAACGATGAGTGGTGATGGGAGTTGAAAAGGTGGAGCACTCTTTTGAGAAGGAAAAAGGGTTTTCTCAGGATATGTAGAATAACAACACCCATGAATCATGCTCAACATAGCCCCGTTTTTACGCTTCTCGCATCCTTTTATCAATTTTCAATTTTTTTTTTATATTCTCTCTTTCAAACTCTTTATATAGCTTTTTTTCTTTCCATTATGTATCATTATGTATTTCTATTTAGAAATAAATTCTCTCTCGTCTATACTCCTTACTATGTGTTAATATGTGCCACCATGCATAACTGTTGTAAAGTTTTGACTATCCTTCACAACCATCACTGGTTTCTTCTACCTTTTTCTTTCTCTATCTGAATCTTTGTCTTTTCTTGGTCATTCTTGATCTTGTTCTTTGTTATGGCTGATTTTGCAAGTACTCAACCTACAACACCCGCATATCTGTATTTGCACCCCAACGAGAGCCCCGTTACGCCTGTGCTCTCTCTGATTCTCGATGTCAACAATTTCCACTCATGGTGCAGATCCATGACGACAACTTTGAGTGCCAAAAACAAGATACAATTTATATAGAATTGCAACCGAGTCAGATAAGAAAGACCCCTTATATGAAACATGGAAGCGTTGTAATAATATGGTGGTCTCCTGGGTTTCGCATTTCGTATCTCCTTCAATTCGTCAAACTATCCTATGGATGGATAAAGCTAAAGTTGTTCAAAACGATTTGAAATCAAGATATTTTTAAGGTGACCATATGCGCATATCAGATTTACAAATGGAATCTTCATCCATGAGGCAAGGAGAATTAACGGTAACTGATTTCTTCATCAAATTGAGAATTATCTAGGATGAAATAGACAACTTTAGACCTGATCCTACTTGTTCATGTCCTGCAAAATGTTCTTGTACTATGATTGGTTTGATTAATCAAAGAAAAAGTGAGGATCATGTGATGCAATTTCTTAGGGGTTTTAATGAACAATACATTAATGTTAAGTCCCATGTCCTTCTTGTAGATCCTATTCCTCCTATTAGCAAGATATTTTCCTATGTTGCTCAACAGGAACGTCGAATTATGGGTAACAATCCATAATCTGAAATTGATATCAAGATTAATGCTAGCAACATGCAAATTACTTGTAATTATTGTGGTAAAAGTGGCCATAGTGAAGTTGTTTGTTTCAAAAAGAATGGTTTTCCACCAAATTATGAAGGAAAGAACTCAAGAAGCTTTGTTAAATGTACCTGCACACATTGTGGTAGAAATGGACATACTATATATGTTTGTTACAGGAAACAGGTTTCCCACCTGGACACAAATTCTTCAACAACACAAAGAAATTTCGTCAAAGATACAAATGGAAAAGATGAAGACAAACAAGAACATGCTATTGGAGATCAAGATATGTGTCAGACTCAATAACAATAACAAACTTTATTGGCTCTCTTGCAATCCAAAGAAGGAGTTGTTGAAGATACTCATGCAAACCAGATTAACACTATCACCATTGAATTGTCCCAACTAGGTAAACCCTTTGTAAGTTCTTGCAATATAAATGATAAAAATGTTTGGATTTTTTATTTTGGAGCCACTGATAATGTTTCTTGCTCTTTGAATAATTTTTTATCATATAAAGTTGTAAAAAGTATTTTGGTTCACCTTCCTAATAATGCTAACGTTACTACAACCCATGTTGGAAGAGTTAAACTCAATGAAAAACTCATTCTCAATTATGTTCTTTACATTCCAACATTTGAGTATAATTTAATTTCCATATCTAAACTTGTCTCTGCCCTTAATATTTGAAATTGTTTTCTCTCCTAACCTTTGTGTAATTCAGAACTCGAACACGAAAGGGAAGATTGGTTTAGCTACATCTAAGAGTGGCTTATAAGTGCTTTCCAAATCTGAGAAGACTTTAATTTTCAGTAGCAATAGCTTTAGTAGAAATTCTTCTTCTTGTAATATTGTAAACAACAATTTATGGAATGACAGATTAGGGCATCTTTCGAATAACATGCTAAATGTTCTGAAGCAAAGACATTCTTACATACACAGTGATAAAATAGATATTTGTAATTCCTGTCATTTTACGGAACAGAGAAAATTACCATATAGTGTTAGTACAACATATGTTAAGCAATCTTTTGATATTGTGCATTTAGGGCCCATGTTCCATTCCTTCCATACATGCTTATAGATATTACCTCACTATTGTTGATGGATACACAAGACACACATGGATCTATTTGATGGCCAATAAATCTGAAACATGGAAGCACTACTGCATTTCATAGCTCTTGTTAAAAACCAATTTAACAAAACCATCAAAATTATAAGAAGCGATAATGGTCCTGAATTCAATATGAAAATTTTTTATGATGCCGAGGGAATCATACACCAAACAAGTTGTATTGAGACCCTAAGGAAAACAGATTGGTGGAGAGAAAGCATCAACATCTTATGAACGTGACTTGTGCCCTTTTATATAGGTCAAGTATTCTAACTCAATTTTGGTCAATTGTTGTTTTACATGTTTCATATATAATAAATCTTACTCTTACTCCTATTTTGAAAAATGTCTCTCCTTTTGAAAGATTGCGTAATAAGGAATGTGACTTGAGTCATGTTAGAGTTTTTGGGTGTCTTTGCTACAATAGCACTTTAACTGCTAATAGACACAAGCTTGATCCTCGTGTTGATATTGGTGTGTTTTTGGGTTTTAAAATCAATACAAAAGGATATGTTGTGTACAACCTTAAAACTCATGATATAATTGTTTCTAGAAATGTTGCGTTCTATGAAAATGTGTTTCCTTATTAAAGTTCAAAAATCTTTCCTTGTTTCTCAAAATTATGAAGATGATCTTAATATTTGAAGAAATTGACAATACTAAGCCAAATTCTGAACATAATGATGTTAAACCCAATTTTGAAAATACCAACTCTAGTGACGCAGATTCTTCTGATAATAGCCTTGAACATGAACACATTCAAAGTGATGATAGAAATAATCGTAGTATCAGAAAAAGAAATCCCCCTTCATATCTAAAAGACTACCACATGTTTTCAACTGTTTCTAAAAATATAAGATATCCCATTCAAAATTTTATCTCCCATGATAGACTTGCTCCAGGCTTTAAACATTTTATATGTTCTATTGATGCTAACAAAGAACTAAATAACTTTGAGGAAGTTATTAAAAGCAACGATTGGCGAGTGGCTATGAATGATGAGATATCCGCTCTAGACAAGAATCACACTTAGACCATTACCACCCTTCCTAGTGACAAAACAACTATAGGGTGCCAGTGGGTTTACAAAATAAAGTACAAAGCCAATGGAGATGTTGATAAATACAAAGCCCACCTCATCGCAAAGGGGTATACTCAGAGAGAAGGAACGTATTATCTTGATACTTTCTCACCAGTCGCAAAGCTCACCATGGTTCATGTAACATCCCTATTTTTAATAAACTATATTATTTATTTTAAATAAAACAATTAGAAAATCTTCTATTTTTACTAATGTTTCATATTTTATTATGATGTAGTTTAAACATTAAAAATATATTTTATCATGATATACTTTTTACTTATTAAAAAATAATTATAAGAAGAAAACAAAACTAATAAAATATGTATATATATATTAAAAAAAAAGTTTTAGGTAAAAAATAAAAAATAAAAAAAAAGTTTTGGGATAGCTTACAAAAAGCCTTGGGAACAAAAGTTAGGCTTAGTTCAGCTTATCACCCTCAAACTGATGGACAATCAGAAAGGACTATCCAATCTTTAGAGGACTTGTTGAGAGCCTGTGTTTTAGAACAAACTGAAAGTTGGGAGAAATTTCTACCACTTATAGAGTTCACTTATAACAACAGTTTCCACTCAAGCATAGGAATGGCTCCATATGAGGCTCTATATGGGAGAAGATGTAGAACCCCGTTGTGTTGGTATGAGAATGGAAATTCCTTAGTTTTGGGTCCAGAGGTAATTCAACAAGCAACTGATAAAATTAAAATGATCAGGGAAAAGATGAAAACTTCTCAAGATAGGCAGAAAAGTTACTATGACAAACGAAGGAAACCCATTGAGTTTGAAGAAGGAGATCATGTTTTCTTGAAAGTTACACCTGTAACTGGGGTTGGTAGAGCTCTCAAATCTAGAAAACTTACACCCAAATTCATAGGTCCTTATCAAATCCTTAAAAGAATTGGTTCTGTCGCATACCAAATTGCTTTACCTCCAAACCTTTCAAAACTTCATAATGTTTTTCATGTGTCTCAACTTCGTAAATATATTCATGACCCTTTTCATGTGATAGAACCTGATATAGTACAGATACGAGAAAACCTTACTTATGATGTGCTTCCTGTAAGGATTGGAGATCGAAGGATTAAACAACTTCGAGGAAAGGACATACCTTTGGTAAAGGTATTGTGGAATCAACAAGATGAAGGTGATGCAACTTGGGAATTAGAAAGTAATATGAGAGATATGTATCCCCATCTTTTTATAACCACGTGAATTTCGGGGACGAAATTCCTAAAAGGAGGGGAGAAATGTAACATCCCTATTTTTAATAAACTATATTATTTATTTTAAATAAAATAATTAGAAAATCTTCTATTTTTACTAATGTTTCATATTTTATTATGATGTAGTTTAAACATTAAAAATATATTTTATCATGATATACTTTTTACTTATTAAAAAATAATTATAAGAAGAAAACAAAACTAATAAAATATGTATATATATATTAAAAAAAAGTTTTAGGTAAAAAATAAAATATTTATATATAAAAATTAAAATATTATTAATAGGTGTGTGTAAAAAAAAAATGAATGAGATAAGAAGAAGATAAGAGGATTATGAGAAAAGATAAGAAAGAAAGAAAAAAAAAGAGATAAACATTATCTCTTAATTAATGAAAGTCATGATGATTTGGATAAAAACAACCACATGCACATGATTTGGCTTATATATATATGTATGGAGTAAAGTGACGGGAAAGTGAAAGAGAAAGGAGAAAGAAGGAGAAAGAAAAAGAGAAAGAGAAAGGAAGGAGAGAGAGAAAGAAGAGAGAGAAAGAGAAAGAAGAAAGAGAAAGAGAAAGAGAAAGTAGAGAGGGAAA